>Ga0315330_10003071_pt1 | contig 11442 bp, 12 predicted proteins | sample M140m34915metaG_FD_203453 | JGI IMG/M metagenome (GOLD analysis project Ga0315330, IMG submission 203453) | Ammonia-oxidizing marine archaeal communities from Monterey Bay, California, United States - M1 40m 34915 | ecosystem: Environmental > Aquatic > Marine > Intertidal zone | place: USA... | reverse complement strand
ATTGGGGACGGATTTTTTCCTGCGCGAGGCACACCTCATGATCTTTTTGATATTGTCAAAACAACGGCCAAAGAAAACGGCAGAGATCCGGAGAAAATAGAATTTACGGTATCTGTACCAGAGGATTTAAATGAAATACCTGAATTAGCCAAAATTGGAGTAAAACGGATTCTAATTCCTTCCAGTCCAATGGGCGGAACAAGTAACTGGGCAAGTACACCGGATGAAGTATTGGCACTAAAAGACGTAATTCACAAATATTCCTAAAATTAACTACCCTTTAGAATAATTATTGTTCCAGACGATAGACTTTAAATATCACAACACGGCAACTTGGATGAATAAATTTTCATTGTTGATAGATAGATTTTGTAAATGAACAATAAACAAGGTTCATCGGGATATTTAAAGTTTATCTCAGAAAACCCGCATCTTTTAGCTTTTGGTTTTGCTCTGACATTCGCATCTAGCTTGGGTCAAACATTTTTTATCGGAACTTTTGGGCCGAGTATTTTAAAAGAATTTGAACTCAGTCATACCGCTTGGGGCAGTATATATATGGCCGGCACTATAATGAGTGCTCTTTGTTTGCCATTGACCGGACAACTTATTGACCGCTTCCCTCTCAAGATTTATACACTAATTGTAATCTCTGGATTATGTATTTCTGGTCTTTTTATCTCATTTAATCCCTCATTCTGGCTGCTTATACCCATTATTTTTTGTTTAAGGCACACTGGTCAAGGTCTAACTAGTCATGTAGCTATAACGACGATGGCTAGGCACTTCTCTACGGGACGCGGAAAAGCAGTCGCGCTCGCCTCGCTTGGATATGCTTTTGGAGAATCATTTCTCCCGTTAATAATCGTCATAGCAATTGGAGTGCTTGGCTGGCGTACAACCTATGGGCTTACTTCTATTTTATTGGGTATTGGCATTATCCCATTGACCCTTTGGTTACTCAGAAAAAGTTTCTTGGGTCAACAAGCAAACAGCAATGGCACTTATATTGTCGAAAAAACATTAACAACAACCATGAAAAGTTGGACGAGACGCGAGATGTTAAGTGACTGGAGATTTTACCTCCTTTTACCTGCTGTAGTTGCCCCATCATTTATCGGAACAGCACTTTTTTTTCATCATCTCACCCTGGCAGAAGCCAAGAACTGGAGTGCCGTATGGTTTACGGGGAGTTATTGGGTTTACGCTGTCGGCTCAATGACTGCTTCTTTAACATTTGGACCTGTAATTGACCGAATGACCGCAATCAAATCTGTCCCATTTTTTTTAATGCCAAAAATTTGCGCCCTAATAATAATATGGGCCTTTAATGATCCGATTTGGGCGTGGCCGTATCTATTGCTTTTAGGCCTAAATGTTGGGATGACATATACAGGCCTTACATCACTATGGGCCGAATTATATGGCCCCAAGCATCTTGGAGCAATTCGGTCTTTGATAGTAGCGATTACTGTTTTAGCTTCGGCACTTGGACCTCCCGTAATGGGCTTTATGATAGATACCAATATAAGTATGGGAAATATCTGTATTATTTTTGCAATCTACTGTGTAATCGCAACTATATTTATTTTTGCGGGGCTCCGCTCTTCTGAGACAAGTGTCAAAAGATATTCAGGCAGCTAAAGACAATATCTCTAAAACATCATCCGGACCCTGGATCAGTTTTGGGTTATGCGGTACCCATGGCGTATCCATTGCTTTCCTTGAAATTTCTTCAAACTCAGACTTTTTTATCCCAACTTCTGAGAGCCTACAAGGCATTCCAAGTTTTGATATTAAAGCCTCCAATAAATCACCGGCATCGGTGTCAGGCTGTTTCATTGCGTTTGAAATTAACTCCTGACGCTTTTTGTTGACGCTTTTATTCCATCGCATAACAGCAGGCAGCATAATACACGACGTGTGTCCATGCGGTATGTCAAAAGCCGCACCAAGCACATAACCTATACCATGGCTTGCTCCCATTGGTACTCCACTCGATAATGGCGCCATGGATAACCACGTTCCCATCTGACAATCTAGCCTTGCCTGAATGTCCGATGCATCATTTTTTACGCCTAACAACCCACTTGAAAGAAGAGTTAATCCTTGCAAAGCCTGCGCATCACCGTAAGCATTTGATTTAGATGAACATATTCCTTCGACACAATGGTCGACCGCACGGATACCTGTTGAAAGAAATAACCATTCCGGTGTATGGAGGGTAGGCATAGGGTCCAAAATCACCGCACTCGGTATAATATCGGAGTGCCTAAATAAATCTTTTTTCTTGGATAATTCATCAGTCACTCCTGAAATTGCACTAAACTCTCCACCAGACAATGTGGTTGGTATTGTGATTTGGGGAACTGTTGGCGCCTTCACACTGTCTGTAGAATTTAAAATATCCATCATCTTTGGATCGCTTATATTATTAGATAAACACAGAGCAACAGCTTTGGCCGCATCTGTGATAGACCCTCCCCCAAATGTCACAATAAGGTCCGCCTTACTTTTTCTGGCAGCTTCTGAAGCTTCAATTACGTCTTTACGAGGGGTATGAGGCGACATTTTATCAAATTCGCCCACTATTTTGTTCCCCAAAGCATTTCTAATTTTGGAAATTTCATCCGTATTACGGTTTAACGACCCACTGATCATTAAAAAGATCCGCTGGCCTCCTATTCTTGCCACTTCCTCTTTGAGAGCATCCGCGGCCGGGACACCAAACGTAACTGCATCCATTTTATTAAATGCGACTCTTCCTGTTTTAAGCATGATTACTTAATCCTTTTTTATACCTCTATATTTAAATAGTATCTGCTTCTGCCACACCAGCTGAAACATAACCACCATCGACAAACAACGTGTGTCCATTCACGTAACCGGCCGCCTCGCCCGCCAAGAATAGAGCAGCATCGGCCATCTCATCAACCGTCCCGTATCGTCCTGCTGGGATCACTTTAAGATAATTGGCCCTCGTCTTTTCAGTATGCACTTGCCGCGTAAGCGGGGTATCAACAGGTCCAGGCGCTATAGCATTTACTGTTATACCGTGCCTTCCCAAATCCCGAGCTCCTTGTTTTGTTAGCCCAATAACAGCAGCTTTTGAAGTACCATAAGCCGTTCTGTGCTCACCCGCCCTCTCCCCAGCGATAGACGCCACGTTAATAATTCGCCCATATTTATTTTTTAACATCTCTCTTGCGGCAGCTTGCGCACAATATAGGCTGGCACTCACATTAATGCGCATTATCCGATCGAATTCATCAGGACTAACCTCTGTGAAATGACCAAATCCCCCTACTCCTGCAACATTAACTAGAATATCTACGGTTCCAAAAATCTTTATTGTTTGTCTAATTAAATTCTCAACTGATTCAATATCCGACACATCAACTTCTATTGAATGCGCCAGACCACCTTTATCCCTAATCGATTTCGATGTTTGCAACGCCCCCCGATTATTTAAATCAGCAATCATTACACCAGCCCCGTGCTGGGCAAAGAGATGAGCAACTGCTTCACCTATACCGCCAGCTGCTCCTGTGACGATTGCTATTCTATTTTTCAGGCGCATGACAGCTCCATTGCTTAAAGATCATCTTTTGTTAGGCGATTAAAAATAGGTTTTAACACGCGCAATCCAGGTGTAGCCGTTGGTATCTCCGAGGGTTTTGACACCGATGTAACAGCTAACCCTCGACGTTTGACGTTCATGTCGAGACCCACAGAAGTTAACCAATGCACCTCAAGTTTTTCATCTAATCGGACTGTAACCTCGTCTTCTATTAATACTAACAACTCTTTTTCTTTAACATTTGGAGTAGTCTCTAATCCATCAAACAAATTCCTATTCCAATTATTCATTTTGTTGCGCCACATACCGGTTCCCGACGGACCAGCTTTATTTTTATATGAATGGCTATTAAAAAAATCTATTCCGTCTACATGGTGTAAAGCGACAAAAGGAGCTTTCGCCTCGTGGATACACTCAAATCTTTGCGTGGCGTGAAACCCGGGGAATGAAAGCAACATTTTTGTATGCTCTAAATACCAATTATCCCAGGCCGAACGACCAGACAAGTCGATCAAATTCATTTCTACCATGTATATCATAATAACTTCTTCATATTTGTCGGGTTCAGTTATAAGTTAATCAGAGTTTTAGACAAAAAGTCTGGTATAGATATGATTTTTTGCTCTAAGTGATTGATCTCGAATTAAAACAAAAAGTTTTGTTTTAATTTAATGGTAAATTGAGAAGTTTAGTGGGGAGCTTTTAATGTTACATGACAGATATGGTTTGGAATTATCTACCAATTCTTCAATCGCGCGCGATGCTTATGTGGACGCTGTCGACGCGGTGCTTTCCGCTACCGGTGATGCTGAGCGTTTATTGCAGACAGGCATTGAAGCTGACCCCGAGTTTGCCCTTAATTATGCGGTACTAGCTAGGGTACAGCAATTGAGCGGAAGGATGCCCGAGGCAAAGGCATCAGGTGAAAAAGCCGTTGAACTTGCAAAAAAAGCTACCGACAGGGAAAAACAACATGCTCAAGTTTTTCAGTTACTTACGAGTGGACAAGGACCTAAAGGTTTAGAACTAATTCGATCGCATGTCCAACAATACCAAAGGGATGCTTTTGTACTGGCACCAGCGTGCAGCGTCTTTGGGTTAATTGGCTTTAGTGGTCGTGTTGAACGGGAAGATGAGCAGGTTGCATTATTAAAGCCACTAGTAAAAGCATATGAAGATGACTGGTGGTTTTTAACTGTCTATGCTTTTGCATTAGTGGAAATTGGTGAATGGAAGCATGGTCGAGACTTGGTGGAACGAGCATTGGAACAAAAGCCAAGGAGTGCCCACACGGCCCATGTTCGCGCCCATGCCTTGTATGAGGCAGGAGAAGATCAACTACTGGCTAACTATTTAGAGAAATGGTTACCTGATTATTCGTCTGATTGCCCATTGAGCTGCCATGTATGGTGGCATCTGTGCCTAGCAAAATTAATGATCGGAGACCATCAAACAATTTTTGATATTTATGACCAGCACTGTGCTCCGGGGAATACCACCAGTCCATCTATTAATGTTTTTACCGACGGTGCATCATTGTTGTGGCGATCAGAGTTGGCGGGTATCGAACGTTCCCATGATAGATGGGAGGCATTGTTAGATTACAGAAACTCAAGTTTTCCGAAACCTATGGTTTTTGTCGATGCACATGGCGCACTACCTGCGATAGCACTGGGAAACAAAACCGATTTAGACGAATGGCATGATCAGGTTTTAGAGGCCGGCAACAACGGTAAATTGCCAGCCGGTCATATACCCGCCGAGTTAGCTAAAGCATTTTCGTCACATGCTAAAGGTGATTGGAGCTCGGTTATTTCTATTCTTGAACCGATATCAACTGACGTAGTTAGGATCGGCGGTTCAAGAGCACAGAGAGATTTAATACAGAACACGCTTTTATCCGCTTTTATACAAGATGGCAGACCTGAAGCAGCACGAAATTTCTTAAATGCGCAAAGCGATAGAGCCCAAACTGTCCCTATTTCAGGGTTTAATTAAAGAAAGACTTAAGTCACTTAATCTACAAACTGGGCGAGTTCTTTTAACATATTCTTTATTTTAGACTTATAATGTTTCTCATGTTTACATCTACTTTTCCAAGTAAACCACTATATGTTTTATCAGCAGCCAAGTTATCATAAACGTTTTCAATATCAGCCATCGAAGAATACGTCACACCAAGCAATTGATTACCAACGTTGCTTCCAGTAATTACATTAGCGAGCCTGTAAGTTAAGGCGCCGCCATTTGCAAAAACCGGCGCTAGATTTGTTATTTCGTTTTCCATGGATCCTTGTCCCGATACCCGTGTTAAAACTAAATATTTTGCCTTAGATGACGCTTTTTGCTCGAACGGGATATCTAAATATTTCGCAATATTTCTCATTATTACTGAGGCATTACCGCTGTTGAATAATGCTTGATAATCATCAGCCGCCTGATAGACACCAAAAGATTTTTCAAAATCAGCCAACGATGCATAGTTCTGAAAAAAGGCTATTGCGCCAGCATATTGACCCGTCGACATTACTCCATACCTAATCGATATTGGATTAGCTTTAAGCTCTATTTCTTTTTTGAATCCTTCTGTTAGATCTAATGCTTTATTCATGAATTTTGGATCACAATTGGCCACTGTTATTACACAATAGTTAGGATTTGACATTTCATACCTCCAATTTTTTTAACTGTGTTGTGAACTAACAATCATAATCTACGTTTTTATCTAGTTTCTCTATTTCCTCAGGGAGTTCGTACCAATCTTGTGCACTACACGTCCAAATCATTCTGTCCAGTCTAAACCAATTTGTATCGTCTAATGTTCCTGGGAATAAAGTCAAAGCGTTAGGACGTCTTTCAACTTCTCCATAGATAGGATTCCCGCAATTTGGACAAAAAAATTGAATGAGTTTGAAACCGCTATCGGCGACTCGTTCAAACGATTTGAGTTCACCCCGTATAGTTATTTTATCTTTAGAGATTGGCATTGATATACCAAATGCACTCCCGGTGCGCTTTTGGCATTCCTTACAATGGCAGGCATGAACTGTAATAGGATCACCCTTTATATCATAAGTGATCTTACCACATTGACATTGCCCACTATGCAGAATACCCACTCTTAATCACCTTAAAAAAAATCAACACAGGTTTTTGGATCATTAAAAATTTATTACGTATCCAATTAAACTTGTTAGAGGCCTTCTACGACCACAAAAGTGCCATAATCTATATCACTATTGCCCACTCGATGTTTCTTAATATCTAAGTATTCTTGGCTCTCTAAGGCTTCATTAGCTTTTGCTAGACTAGGAAATTCAACAATCACGTGAATGTCGAATGGTCGACCTTCATGATGCGTTCCTGTGGGCGTTCGCGCTAAAAAATGTCCTTCAAAAGGTTTAAACACGTCAGCTACTTTCGATCCATAGTCAGCCATAAACTGTTCTTTATTCGTAAATTTTACCAGCGCCATTATATATGCCTTAGCCATATGAATACCTCCTTCGTTAAAAATCAATTTTGTTTAAACACTAATACCAATTCACACATTGCCATATTCTTACATTATGTTTTTATGAATACTCCAACAATTACTGATTTATCCTTATCAAAACCCCTATTAAGTTACAGATTCATAAAAAATATTTATCTTTAGCTAATAATATCAACAAGAAACCAAAACGCGCTGAGGGTCACCCCTAAAAAAAGTATAACTTCCATAGTTCTCTATCTCCACGTTGTTGAATGGCTCTACATAACTTACTGATAGCACAAAATTCAGCAAATTTTAAAAAATAAATCTTTGATGGAATGCTTCTCCACCAGTTAAAGATGCCAATTTGGATTGAAAAACCAGATTACGACTAATATTGATAAAGCAACATATGATATTGGCATAAACAAGTTCGGTGTATTATTTTTTTTCATCCAATGTTCATAAAAACCCAGCGCTAGATGCATAAACATAAGAACGAGTAATATTGGTATAAGTGGGTTATAATCATAACTCATAAATTTAAACCTTATTTCAAATTTACTATCCATTACATGGCGTCGAGCTGTGCAAAGCATGGCAAAAATATTTTGTGAAATAACAACAGTATCGTCGATATTCTTTTCAATGAATTCAATTATCGAAATATTGGTACGTGATTATATCTATTACAAAATCATATCCTTTGAATTTTTTCGAGGTCTACGAACTCCTTTCCAATCATTTTTGTAGCCCTTGACCATCATCAAGTTTTTTTCATATTTTTTCAAATTAATGGATTTTAAATCTGACTAATTGAAGCGCGTTATATTTTTTACCATTAGAAGGAAATTTAAATGGAAAATGATTTTATAATTTTATTTTTTGAAATAATTGCAACTTTAGCTACCATTTTAACCATAGTCTATTTAGCCAACCAAATTCGTCTCAGTAATAAATTAGCTCTTTCATCAATCGAACATCAGTTAAATTCAAGAGTATATGACCGACGTTTCATTACGGCTAGAGATGATGACTTTTGTGAATTTTTATCACGTGATTGGGCAAACGAAGACTTAACCAAAGTAGAAAGAGTTAAAGTTTCTCAGTTTGTGACTATGCTAATAATTGATGCTAGGGAGGTCTTTCTGCAGGATAAACTTGGGTTTGTAACGAAAGGAGTTCTGAAAGCAAGGATAAATGCTTTAAAACTCGGAATAATGAAAAACGATATATCTAAATCGGTCTGGCAAACGTATAGGAATCTTGTAGAATCAGACTTCGCCAAATATTTTGAATCAGAAATATACCCTGACGGAATAGACGATATTCCCGCCTCGGCGCACCCTTTAGCGAGCTCTGAGGATAACTAAAAACTCATGCGCAGACAAAAGAGGCAATGATATCAATTTTAAACAAGCATCACTGTGATATACTCATTAAAACTAGCATCTATCATTTTAACTTAATGACTTAACGGACTTCATTAAAGTTGGCCAAATAGGGTTATCATCAGTAATTCCGAAAACTAAATTAATAATTACCTTTACTTCTTTTGTTCCGGTCAGCCTGCCAAGTAGGTCGACGTTTCTCCACGAATGCATCCAAGCCTTCTAAAGCATCAGGCTGTTCCATAATTAGACAGATCGTTTCCACAACGTTTTCTATGTTACGACGATACTCATAGTCGTTTGCTCGCATAAAACTATCACGCGCAATTCGCATAATTTGTGGCGATTTGTTCGCATAATCATTAGCTAACGCCAACGCTTCTTTCGTTAGTTCACTATCAGGCACGACGCGGTTGATAAGATTCCAACGTTCTGCTGTTGCAGCATCGATAGGTTTCCCATTAAAACACAATTCAAATGCTTTGTGCCTTCCTATCTGACGTGGGAGATGGACATAATGCATCGCAGGAATGACGCCAACATCGATTTCGGGATAGCCAAAACTCGCCGCTTCACTTGCTAAAATACAATCACATGAGACAGCTACGGTTACTCCTGCTGCCCGAGCCGCGCCATTCACCACAGCTATAGTGGGCTTGCCCATCCGATATTGTGCTAAGTGCATATCAAGATACAGCTTATCAAGATAATCCCGAATTCGCATGCTATCTCCACCGCGCATCATTTCTAAATCCATGCCGGCACAAAACACACTGGGCAAAGCGCTTTCTAGCATTACGCACCGGACATCGGTGTCCATTTTCGCCAACCTGTAGGCCTCGAGAATTTCTTCAACCAATTCCAAACTCAAAGCGTTTACCGGCTCTCGATTCATTACAACATGGGCGATATGGTCCTCAACACGATAGTTCACAAATTTCATGAAATACTTCCCTTTGCTCGACGGTTGAAAAAGTTATTTGCAATCCATTTCGAAAAAGTGAGAAAACTTAATTACAAATAAGCATAGAATTTAGATTTATTTTTGTTGATTATTCAATGTCCGAAAGAATGTCAAAAGGGCAAACCTACGTCCTTGTGTCACAGGTAATGCTTCATGCAAGAGAGAGCATGAAAAAACAATGCCACCACCACTTTTAGGTTGGTATTTATGAGGACCATATTCGGGAAAAACAAGCTCCCCTCCCGTATATTCTTCTACGTTCAGATTTAGCGTTAAGGCAAAAGCTCGATCGGCTGTGGAAGGAGACAAGTTATCTCTGTGAACCCGAAAGTAATCTCCTCGTTCAGAGTCATAACAAACAACTACAAAACGATCGAACCGAAACCCCCCAAAATGAAACACTTTTTCCAACTCAGGGGCTATTCGGCGGCCAATAGTTTGCTGAAGTACTTTTTGTAAACCAGGATCCATGATGCGAAAATCGCGGCGTTTTTTTACTTTAGTGTGTTTCCGGGTAACTTCTTTGTCACCAACAACAGATGTAACTTTACTCTCCTCGTGTTCCCCTTCCTTCCAGAGAGTTATCAGTTCTTCACACATTGGTGGATCTAATAAATTTGGCATCAGGAGCACCGGTGCATTTACAGACATCAACATCGGTTCTTGCTGTGGAGACAGTTCACCATAAAATTTGAGAATACTTGCTGGAAGGGATCTCTCTAAACCCGTTTTTATATCAAGCACACGTTGATTAGCATCCAAAAGAAATATGTTGATAGCTTTTTTTTGCTCCAGCGTTATACCTGCTGCTCGCAAATAATGTTCTGTTATTTTTTTGTTTATGTCCGACCAAACAAAAAATGGTAATTTTAGCTTTTTGTTATTTTTGACTGTATCCATGTTCACGCCAAATATATCAACGCCTAGCCTTTCAAATTCGTTGAAGCATCTAGCTAAATTCGCTACCTGGCTCCAAGCATCAGAGTTTTTACCTGGATAAAAGAACAGTATTTGCGGCCTTCCTCTCGTCCGTTCATAAAACTGATAAAATTTGTTATCAGGGCCAGGGAGGACGAAGTCTGGAGCGCGATCACCAATCGCCAGTTCTTGTGAGGGTCCTTGCATTACCGAGTCCTACTCCAATTAACCGTATAATACCCATTAGTTTTAATTCGCTGAATTGCTTAGTTTATAAATTTTTTTGAAACTCGAACAGCATTTTTTCTATATAGGACTCTGAAGATGGTTGGCGGTAACGCGGCGAGGCTCAGTGAGCCTGCAGAATAGGACTAGTTTTATTGGTTTATTAATTCTTGCAGGCTACGTATGCTGACGGGCATGTCAAAGGTGAGCTGAAGGCTACGTTATGAAAACAATCACAGAACCCGCAAGAGAGATCGAACTAGCCGCAGAAACGGAAATTCTCATTATTGGCGGAGGCCCTGCTGGCATTGCCGCAGCCACGGCGGCAGCACGTTGCGGAGGTCGGGTCATGTTGCTCGAAAAATATGGTTTTCTTGGCGGTATGGGAACCGCCGCAATGGTCACAAACTTTTGTGGATTACACGCCAGTATAAATGGGTCAATCCAGCAAATTGTTCGCGGTGTCGCTGACGATATTCTAGAACGATTAGACAAACTGGATGGATTACGAGAACCACATCCAGTGAGAGCAACAGGCGGTGGGCATGACGTCGCAGCACAGGCTTACGATACATCCGCCTACAAAATAGCCACAGACGATTTATTGCTTTCCGCCGGCGTAGATATACGCTTTCACACTTTTGCAGTCGGTGCAATAATGAATGGAGCGCGTATCGATGCTGTATTAGTTGAGACTAAATCAGGTCGAAAAGCAATAAAGGCTGAAATGTTTATCGACTGTTCAGGTGATGGTGATTTGGCTTATTGGTCTGGTGCCGATTGTGTTAAGGGGGACCACAACGGTTTCATGGCCTACCCAACAACGATGTTTCGTGTGGCGAATGTCGATGATGATAAAGTTCACAAAGAGGGTAAGCCTAATTTATCC
>Ga0315330_10003060_pt1 | contig 11460 bp, 8 predicted proteins | sample M140m34915metaG_FD_203453 | JGI IMG/M metagenome (GOLD analysis project Ga0315330, IMG submission 203453) | Ammonia-oxidizing marine archaeal communities from Monterey Bay, California, United States - M1 40m 34915 | ecosystem: Environmental > Aquatic > Marine > Intertidal zone | place: USA... | reverse complement strand
ATTGACCTAACCATCTCTGATTTCTCACTTCTGCGAGGCACACGCGTTATGGAGAGGGGACTTTCCTCAGAGTCGAACTCTGTCAGCGGCCCTCCTACTCCCTCCAAATATCCGTGCAATCAATACACTTCAAAACCTTCGGAAAGTGAGTATGTCATTGGTATGGATTTTCACCTGGTGAATTAGCATGTTGCTGAGAGGCATAAGCCGCTGCTTGCGCTCGATTCAACTTTGGTAGTTGCTTCTGGTTACCAGCAATTCTCTGCCGTGGATCTTGCGGTTTACGAAGTCCAAATATTAACAGTCCAACAAGCGCAACAGTGAATACAAAAATAATTACCAAAAGAATTGGATTAATTTCACTAAATCCACCCAGAAGTCCACCGGATGATTCCTCTTCAACATAGAAAGTATCAGTTTGAGCACTTGGTCCATTAATGATTACAAATTCTATCCACATAGTTCCTTCTCTATCAGGACTCCACTGGTGTGAGAATATTCCAGTACCTCCGGATTGAATCTCTATCTCTTGGGCATGAATTCTAGTTCTTGCACCATTACTCTCGACCCTTTCAAGTACAAGTTGTGCTGAACCAGATGCTTCACCTATATTTTGAATAACTACAGCCAATTCTACATCATCGCCAACTGAAATATCTCTGAATGGAGAAATTTCTGGCTCTTGGAAAACAAATTCGGGAACCTGTTGTTCTAATTTCCAGATACTCAGTGGTGCATCGATCGCATTAAATTCTGGACTGATAGCCTGTCCAGCCATATCGTTCCCAGTCACCCAAATGCGCAACTCTAGTGCCTGGTCTCTGTCCTCTTCTTGGATTACATCTTGTAAGTTTAAGGATACGAATAATGGAATATTTTGACCATATGGTTGGCCACCCAATAGTTCAAGATTTGCGGAACCATTGACTACACTATTTGTCAACATTCCAAAACCTGAAGGGTGAACTTCCCAATTCAACATAAGAGAATCTGTATCTAGATAATTACCTTCAGAAATAATTAATTCAATCTCAAGGTCTTGCCAATCAGATTCATAAATCAATTCATTTACTTTAGGACTATTTATTTTGACCATTACCGGTGGAGAATCATCAATTACAAACCACATTAACGGATTAACTGGTTGTTTAATTGATGCACCATTCGGTGAATTCCTTAGAGATACTTCAAAGTAATATGAATTAGTGATTATTGGAGCGATAATTGTTCCATTGAAACTACCATTGATGAAATCTACTTGAGCTTGATTGCCACCAATTTCAAACAGTAAATCAAGCGGTTGATTAACACTACGTCCAGTCATAGACCAAGTTATTCCTCCTCTAACATTGACATCCTCTCGTGGCTGAAGCCAGTGAGCGTCGCCCTCGATTATAGCATCATTTACCATAAATTCTAATGATGATTTATCTATCGACATTTCTCCTGAAAACCTCCAATCTAAATCATATAATTCCAAAACGGTCGATTGCCCGTTTAGGTCTGACAACATTACGCTCGGTCTTCGATAGATACTATCATCGGGATCAAATCCCCATTGTAATACAAAGTCGACGACAAATTTTCCATTTGAATTAAAGACACTGTCTCCTGAATTAGTGATAATTCTACAACTCTGTATGGCGATGTAAAGAGTCGAGGCTGTACATGTATTCCCATCTCGGCTCCAAATAATAGTAGAATCATCCGGTTGATTCGATGATAAATCAAATTCAATATAATTGATATCTGTCACTCCATTCTTATCCCAAATTGGTATTTCCAATGTAACCAACTCTCCTGGATGTAACCATGTGTCTGGACCTAGACCCCAATCCAATGGGTCATAGCCTAACTGTGGGGAGCCATCGTTACTGATTTGGAGATGAAATAATGGTGAGGATGAATTACCTGAATTTATGAGTAAATTTCCAGCTGTATCAGCAATTTGAAGCCAGCCTACAGAATAAGAGCCATCAGGTGCTTGTGAGGTATCTAGGTTATAGCCATAAGTACCTTGTAATAATGCTAAGTCATTTGGTTTTTCAAGGTCATCAACTTGAACTTCATCGCTTTGAAATAAGTTATCATTATTAGAATCATGTTCCCAAGAGTTCCAGAAATTAATTTTAGCATAGGTTGGTAATACAGGTCTGTCAGAAATTGTAAATTCTAATTTAGTCGATGGTGATGCTTCGACATGGTCGTATTCATCGAGATTCATAAATAATAATTCAGGGGATATTGAATCAAATCCAAAGTTAGCAGAATTAGCAACTTTGTATGAGACTGATTGTCCTTGAAGTGGCATCAATTCTAATTCAACAAGTACTTGATTTCCATCAGAAGGTACAATCCACGGTATTGAAACAATTCCATCGTTGATAATCGTAGAAGTTGAGTATTCATTACCTTCAATCATTAAGCGGACTAAAACTTGCCCTGTCCGAGGAGATGCAGTTTCACTACCTTCAAATCCTAATTCCGCTACAACTGTTACTGGCTCCCCAGATTTCAAGTATGGATAATCATTATCAGAACTTATCCCATTTACTCCATTGATATACCAGTCATTGAGAGATATATCATTCTCGACACCATTTGAGTTGCCGAGCCCGAATAATTTGCTGACGGGAAGCATTGGCCCAGTTGCTGAAACTAAGTTGGCTGAGACAACTAGTGATTCTTCATCATTCCATTCAATGGGGAATTTAAATCTATGAGTGAATTGGAGTATAGAGCCACTTTCAATAACAGAAACACTACCGCCCTGACCTAAATCATTCCAAAGCAAATTAACACCTGACTGAATACAAGACGAAATCGCGATACCATTTATTGGCATAGCCAAAACAGGACAACGTATCTGACTATTATGATTTTGACCTACTAAATTCAAATCTATTAACCAAGAATTCGAACGTGCGTAATCTCCTGGATTAGAAATACCAATTCCCGAAAAATCAAATGTACTTATAACATCAATCCAGTCTACAGAAGGAGTGAATGTATCGGTCACATTAACCACATCAAGAGATACTGGTATCACCGATGCTTGTGAAGTAATTCCATAGACTGTTAATTCGATAGAACCTGTGCCCTTCATTCGAATGGGTAGTGAAACTTCTTTACTTCCCGAAACTGAAACTATTGACTCAAGCGCACTATTTATTCCCAATATTAAACTATCAGAAGCGATGAAGTCTAATGATATCGAATCATCATATACCGCCATTAATCCGCCCATGTGTACTATTGATGAAGTCGATGATGAACCTACCTTAATCGCTACCTCAACGAAATTTAGTCCATTAAGATTGATTGTATAAACTGCCTGGGAAAGTGCACTATTGAGATTCGAAATATCTCCAGATGATAATTTGATATTTTGAACTGAACTTATTGGGTCTAGTGTCTTGGTCAAAATATCTTGACCTCCAACTGTAACCGTTAGATAAGGGCTTGTCATTTCAACGCCCGGACTTGCCACAACAAAATTGAATGACTCAATTCCTGAAGAAGGCATCATTACAGAAAAATAGGAAGGTGTCGAAGGTGTCGAAGGAGATTGTTTCCACAATGAATCATCAATAAAACGGTCCTGTATTCCAAGTCTACCAATTCCAGTTTTATCCATAGACCAATCAGCAAAGCCATCAAGCCCGACATCTATTTCTAAACCATCTGCAATACTTGTTCTGATCAATTCAACATCAAATATATCAAGTGCCCAATTTCCACCTGTACCAAAGACTCTAAAGTGGACCGAAAAGTGAGGCTTATCTAATCCTTGAAACACATTGTTGACTAGATTATTCCATGTCTGCCCCGAATCTAAACTATACTCCATTCTTGCAGAACCAGTTAAACTAACATTGGATTTCATTCCAACAAAACCGCTTCTAACAAGATACTCGGGTGAAGTAGCAGTACCTGAACCACTAATTTGTCCATTATTCCAACTTGAACTCTGTAAAGACCATCCATTTCCAGTTGGATTGTTCGTGAAATCCTCAATCATGAGTCCTTCGAAATGTATCCCGAAAATTTCAGGCAAAGTCCCTGATGTAGTTTCCATGAAGACATAAATTTGGACCAATGGATAGGTTTCCCAATCAATCATCCCCAAATCTAGCGAAGTAGTTGTCAAACTTTCAAATCCTGGAATCGTTTGATTCGTTGAGGAATCTATCAAGTCCCATTCAAACATCGCATCAACAGGGATGTATGCATCCATGTACATATATCCAAAATTTCGTTCCTCCCCTTGTCCTATAGTCTCGGGTCCGAATGGCTCCGACATCCAATATCCTTCTCCATTACCGGCTCCGCCCGCTGGAGTAATCAAAATTTCATCTACCCATGCTGTGTCTGAACCAGAGTTTACACTACCATCTTTTTCATAACTCCAAGTCAGTGTTGATGTCGCTGCAGTAATTGAAAACGATTGAGTTCCTGATGTAGTGCCAGACCATCTTTGGGTATATCCTGAGCTTCTAGAGCATCCAGTATTATCTATACAAAATACAAGATAATCAAAACTACCCTCTGATGAAACTTGGTATTGAAATGACCCTGTACCTGCTGGCAGATTAGAAACATCTAATGTCATCGAAGTTCGCTGACCATGCGTAATAGTGCCAGCCTTTGCGGTTTGTGAACCAGCCAATACGTTAGAATTTTGAATCGCCCAATTTGATGTTCCGGCTAAAGTCCATTCAGGAGAAAAAGAACCAGTTTCAAAATCCCACTTCCACTCTTGTGGCAATAGTGACATCGATGAACTATTTACATCAACACCAGAATAATATTGTGAAGCAGAAAAATCACTTGTATCGGTAAATGAAAACGCAGTTGAGGTTGGAAGAGAAGAAGACTCGACACCTATACTCAAAGTTTGTACTACTTCGCCGTCAGGAACAGAAACAGATACTTTCTCTACTGCTCCGTCCGGGAATGAGCCAATCGAGACAGTCGTTGCTTGACCTATTGGTGTTGTTGATTCAACAACTGTATCTGTCAAATATGCGATTTCTGGAGATTTTTCAGTGATAATTATCATTTGTGAAGAAAGAATGAATAAAATCACTATCCCGACGGCCGAAAAAAAACTGCGATTTATCTGCCCCATTAGTACTTTGACGCGTACTGGTAGGTCAAAAGATTTCGCTATATTTCCCCTTTACTTTTTTTCCAGCAACAAAGAAATCATGAAGTGCCCAGTCATCTTACAAGAGATATGGAAGATGTCGAATCACTGAAGAAAAACGCTGGCATCGCTGCATGTAAATTTGTCAAAAATAATATGAAAGTTGGGCTTGGAACAGGCTCTACTGTCAAACACACTGTTATTGAACTGGGACGAATGATAAGAGAAGAAGGACTTACAATTGTTGGAGTCCCCACATCACTTGCTACCGAAAAACTAGCGTTAGAAGTAGGAATACCGCTTGTTGAGTTATCTGATGTTGATTACTTGGATATCGTGATTGATGGTGCCGATGAATTTGATCCTGAGTTTCAATTGATAAAAGGAGGCGGAGCAGCATTACTAAGAGAAAAAATTGTAGCACAGGAATCTAAGTCGATGGTCGTAGTTGCTGATGAAAGAAAACGAGTATCAAAGTTAGGGGCATTTCCACTTCCGATAGAAATCACACCATTTGCATATCAATCAACAATTAGAAAATTAACAAATCTGCTAGATTGTAGAGTCAACTGTAGAATGTCAGGAGATAATCCAGTTATCACGGATAACGGAAATCTAATCGCAGATGCGCATTGTGGACCAACAATTGAAGACCCAAAAAAGATAGAAAACGATGTCTTAATGATAGCAGGAGTAGTTCAAGTTGGTTTGTTCAATGACATGTGCGATGCAGTAATACTAGCTGGTAGTAACGGAGTTGAAGAAATAATCAATCCTAATGGCCGCCTTGATTATAATAAGTAAATCAATGATTAAATACGGGTGTTAAGACGCTTGGTTGGGCCTGTAGCTTAGTCAGGTAGAGCGACGGACTCTTAATCCGTCGGTCGCGGGTTCGAACCCCGTCAGGCCCGCCTAATCACAATGAAGTCCGAGTACATTGTTTTTTGATATAAAACCAAAATTATGTGAATCTTCTGATGCTGTCGGATCAGGATTATCACCAACGACCCATAAATCACCTTTTTGATTGATTTTTTGAATTCTCTTAACCATCACAAGTTTACTGTTAAATGGATGTGTAAAAACTACGACATCTCCAATAGATAATTCTTGGTCATTAAATTCTTGAAAATCTATTAATTGACCATCATCAAGACTTGGCCACATGCTGTGTCCAGAAACGACAACTTGGAGAGTCTTCTTCATCGAGAATCAACTTGCACGAATCCAAGGAACTTCTTTGCCCTTGACCGCCCAAAACATGTTATGAATTGATTCGATAGCGTCCATCAATTCTTGAGCATGTTCTGCTGAAACTTCTACTTTACATGCACTACAAAGTTTTGCCGCCTTCCAAAAAGTATCGTGAAGTTCTGGATTTGCTTCCAAGTGTTGAGGCTTGAAGAAATCGGTCCAGAGAACCAATAACTCCTCTTTACACTTATGTGCTTCTTCTTCCTTAATTGCCGCATAACGGCTCATAGTATTCATGTATGCAGCCATTGATTCTGAACTGAAGACTGTTGGGTATTCTAGAGCCAACATCTTTTTTGTCATTGATTGTACTGCTTCACCTGCTATTCTAGCACTCGCTGGGTCATATACTCCACATGGTCCATCACAGTGCGCACTCGCTTTAATTACTGACATATTCCAACGCACACATAGGAGTCATATCAATTTAATCATTGATTCACTTTACAATGATGGTAGTTCCTTCTTCGCCTTTCAAAGCCTTTAGAGCATCTCCAGGCTGACACAAAATTGACTTCAAATTTGGATTATGCAAAGTAGCCTCGACCAAACTACCAATCTTTGGACCCATTGAACCCTTAGGGAATTCTCCTTTTGAGGTTAGATCTTCACATTGGTCGATTGTTAGAACCCTGTGTGACTCTTCTTCATCGGTGCCAAATCCGGTTTTAACGCAATCTATTGCAGTAGAAATTATCAATGCATCTGCTTGAAGTTTTATTGCCAGCAATGAAGAGAGTCTATCCTTATCTATTACTGCCGGAACTCCAGCAAAATAGTTCTCGCGTCGTACTACTGGAATTCCGCCGCCGCCACCACAAATTACCACAGCCTTCAGTTCCACTAGTTTTCGTATAACTTCGAGATCTAGAACATTCATTGGAAGTGGACTTGCAACTACTCTTCTTGGACCTAACTTAGTTTCAGCAATATCCCAATCAGCAGACATCACTACTTGGTCAGAAAGAACTGGCCCCACTGGTTTGGTAGGGAATTTGAAGCCATTATCAGATGGATCAACCTCTACCCTAGTAATCACACAAGCAGTTCTTTCTGGACGCCTCCTCTTGTTCAAAATAGAGTCTAAATTCAATGAAAGGGAGTGTCCAATCATCCCTTGGGTTGCAGCAACCCATGAATCCATTGTTTGAGAGACCTTTTCATCTAGCTGCATGAGATGGCCAACTTGAGGGCCGTTACCGTGTGTCAGTACCACACTCCAACCAGCTTCGAGTAAATCGACAACATCACTCATTACTCGAGCAAGAACTTCTTCGCTACTACCATCTTTATCTCCGGTTGGAGAAGAAAGTGCATTTCCCCCAATTGCATATACTGCAACTCGATTCATACTACTTCGTACCAGTGATATAGTTTGAGTATTTCCTATCCATGGGTGATAAAATTGCATTTTTATGACCTAGTGAATTATTCCACCTTGGGTGACATTGAATTACACCTAACTTTAGGGTCAAATGGGCGAGAGTATGAAGACAACGTGGATTGGAGATGTACAATCAGGTCAGCATGACAACAAAGAAGTAGAATTAAAAGGCTGGGTAAAGCGTTCACGTGGGTCAAATAAGATCCGCTTTTTGGTGCTACGCGATTCTACTGGAACCATTCAATGTGTCGCTAAAAGGGAAGCCTTAGGAGATGACAGTTTTGAACAGATAAAGTCTGCTCTAATTGAGTCATCAATAATCCTCAAAGGTACTGTCAATGTCGATGAACGTTCAGAAGGTGGTCACGAATTGGTTGTAAGTTCAGCAGAAATAATTGGTCCGGTAAACCCTGAGACTCCGTTTCCAATCACCGAATCTGCTATGACTGCAGCCGATGGTGGAGAAACTGAATTTCTTCTAGATAATCGTCACCTATACCTCCGAACATCAAGGATGACAACGATGCTAAAAATCCGTAGTTCTGTATTTGGTGCGATTCATTCTTATTTTAGAAATAGAGATTTTCTTGAATATCAAGCACCAAACTTTGTCGCTGGAGCAGTTGAAGGTGGCTCAACACTCTTCGAAGTACCATACTTCGGAAGAAAGGCATATCTAACTCAATCATGGCAACTTTATGCCGAAGCGGCAATGCCAGCTTTGGAAAGATTGTATACAATCGCGCCCTCATTCCGTGCAGAGAAGTCGAGAACACGAAGACATTTGACTGAATTTTGGCATGCTGAAATGGAGATGGCTTGGGCTACAAATGATGAAATTATGAACCATGGCGAGGGAGTTGTTCGCCATATATCTTCTACACTCCTCGATGAGAGAAGTGATGAACTTGAATCAATAGGAAGAGATCTAGACTTAATCAGTCGCTTCGCTGATTCACCGTATCCTAGAATGCGTTATGATGAGGCTGTTGAAACTCTACAAGGACTTGGGGTAGAAATCGAATGGGGTCAAGATTTAGACTACTCTAAGGAGAAGATTCTGACTCAAGATTTTGATGTACCTCACTTCCTAACTCATTATCCGAAAATTGCAAAACCATTCTATCACCGAGTAGACCCCGATGATGAAAAATACGTTCTATGTCACGACTTACTAGCTCCGGAAGGCTATGGAGAGATAATTGGCGGTGGGGAAAGGACATGGTCAGAGGAAGAAATTTTAGCACGTATCGATGAAGAAGGAACTCCAAGAGAACCCTATCAGTTCTATATTGATACACGTACATACGGCGGTGTTCCTCATGGAGGATTTGGACTTGGAGTCGACAGAGTTTGTTCTTGGCTTAGTGGTGCCGACCATATTAGAGAAGTGATTCCATTCCCTAGAGATTCTAGAAGAGTCACTCCTTAGGTGATTAGATGAGCGATGTTATTGTTTTAGGGTGCGGCTTAGTAGGGAAATTCGTAGTAAAGAAATTACTTGAAAATGGTCATTCTGTGACAGTAATAGATTTGAAAATACCTGATGAAATAGCAAACTTAGAACATGTCAAACCGATTGAAGGAGATGTTTTTACAATAATTGATTCCTTACCAAATGAGAAAGTAGTAGTCAATATGTTACCTGGTAGAATTGGGGATAAAGTAAGATCAAATTTATTACTATCTAAGCATCAGATAATAGATTTAGCCTTCACTTTAGAAGACCCTAGCGAATACTCTCAGTTGGCTAAGAACAATAATTGCTCACTACTTTGGGATGTAGGAATTGCCCCCGGACTATCAAACATGCTAGTAAGAAAAGGCCAAAATATGCTTGGAGAACTAGATGAAGTTCATATCAAAGTTGGAGGTAATCCATCAACAAAAGATTCGAAATGGTCTTACATGGCTCCTTTTTCACCATCAGATGTGATAGAGGAATATACTAGACCTGCAAGAATTATTGAAGATAGTGAGGTTATCACTGTCCCAGCTTTATCGCAAAGGCATCTGATCGATGTCGAGTATCATGGAGAGATGGAAGCATTTCTTACTGACGGACTAAGAAGTATAATTGATACAATACCCTCGAAGGAAATGAAAGAATTCACTGTAAGATGGCCAGGACATATTGACAAATGGCTATCTGAAGGTACGATAATGGATGAAGACAAGTTACTCGAAGAATGGAAATTCGATAGTAAACGGGACGAGTTCACTTGGCTCGAAGTTAAAGTAAAAGGAAAAGGCTCAATAATTCGTTGGATGGTATATGATCAAGGCAAGGATGGAGATAGTTCGATGGCTAGAACAACCGGATTAGTAACCGCAGCATGCGCCAACTTATTCTTGAAAGAGGGACCAATGGAAGGTTGTGGATTAGAACCAGGAGTCCACCCCCCAGAAAATCTATCTGAGAATTCAATAGAATATATCATCAAATATCTTCAACAAAACGATGTAGAAATAATTCAATCTTAAATTAATTCTTTGCCACAATTTGGACAAGGAATGCCTGGGACAAACTCGCCAAGCATAAATCCACAATGTGGGCAAAAAGAGGATATTGTGCTATAATCATCAATAGACGCCATATCATGTTCTTATGAACGAGATTAAATAAATTTTTCATTCCAACATCTTGGTCTTTATTTTGTTTAGAACTATTTCTAGGTCTTTTTCTCTAACAACTTCATCACAATATTCTAGAGGCCTTTCATCCCAAGGGTTGAAACAAATTGAATATCCCGACTCTTGAAACATACCAATGTCTCCAGCCGAGTCTCCCACTGATGCTGTTCTTTTTTTATCAATACCAAATCTACGCTGTAACATATTAACAATTGAACCTTTACCATTCATCTGAACTTGATAACGTCCAAAATCATCTATCAAGAAATCCTCGCCATACTGACTTCCAGTTAGCCACCCGTTAGTGAAAACTGTTAGTAGAGTATCTTCACCTTCTGCAAACCTCTTTGAAGTAAATCTATCTATTCCACCCCATCTCCTCTTCCATGGAGTTCCACTTGGAAACTGGGCAGCTATGTCTCTTGCAGTTTGTTGAAGTCCACCACTAACAATAGCAACTTTAGCACCATCATCTAATAGTCCTTGGATTAACATACGCCAATTCTTCATCATCGGCATGCCCTCCATGTTCTGTCTTAATTCGGCATCTGTTACCGGTTTTTGAGAAGAGTCTCTGCTACCTTTAATCAGAGCAATATCTAATTTAATCCAGTCCCATTCATCTAAAAGTCCTTGGTTATATAATTCGAATGACTCATCATTGGATAATCCCATTTGGTCATAAACGAATTGCCATGTTGACAAATGGTCAACCAAAACTCTATCCATATCTAAGCACACAAGATAACTATTCGAACTCATAATATCACACTCACTTACTTGACCAATCATACTGAGATTGTATCTGCTCAACCTGCTTGCCCATAATGTATAATATCAAAGCAACCATCATAGCAAAAAGACCAATTAAGGTCATAGCAATCGTAGTCAAAGTGACTCCAATAGAAGTAGTATTCAGTTCGCTAAATGTATCTAATACATTTCCTGAAAGTTTGTAACCTAGGACAAATAAGACAATCCCAGGAATGCCAAAAAGAAGTAATGGATGTCTTGTTTCTAGCATCCAATAGAATAG
>Ga0315330_10003059_pt1 | contig 11462 bp, 12 predicted proteins | sample M140m34915metaG_FD_203453 | JGI IMG/M metagenome (GOLD analysis project Ga0315330, IMG submission 203453) | Ammonia-oxidizing marine archaeal communities from Monterey Bay, California, United States - M1 40m 34915 | ecosystem: Environmental > Aquatic > Marine > Intertidal zone | place: USA... | reverse complement strand
AAAGTAATATGCGGAGGAGTAATTCCCCCTCAAGATTATGATTTCCTTTATGAGCTGGGTGTTTCAAAGGTTTTTGGCCCTGGTACCAATATTCAAGAGGCAGCGATTGAAATCATTAATATTTTATGATAATTTAACCAAAATGGTTAAATATGAATATTAAACACTTTCTTAAAACATTTGGTATTTCCAGTAAGGACTTTGCAAAAAAAATTGGTATATCTCCTGTATCATTGTCTAGGTATATAAACGGAGAAAGAATTCCAGAGAAAAATATTATTAATAGAATATTTAAAGAATCAAATGGGCTTGTAGACGCTAATGATTTTTTTTTAAATAAGCAAAATACAAATGATATTTCACCAACAGAGATCGAATATGTAGAAAAAATATTAAAAAATATAAGAAATGGCTCGAGAAGAGACTTAGCTAAAGCAATTACTCTCATCGAATCTTCATTGGAAAAAGATAAACTACTTACGAGTAATCTGTTATCAAAAATCAAAGAAAAGAAAAATTGTATTAGGATAGGAATTACTGGTGTTCCAGGTGTTGGTAAATCTACTTTTATTGAAGCAATAGGTATGTATCTTATTGATAAGGGGTTTAAAGTAGCTGTTCTAGCTGTTGATCCATCGTCCAAACAATCTGGTGGCTCTATTCTTGGTGACAAAACAAGAATGCAAAATCTTTCAACTAATAAAAATGCTTATGTTCGTCCATCACCAAGTCAAGGACATCTTGGGGGTGTGGCAAAAAAAACCTTACAATCAATTAAATGTGTTGAGGAATATGGATTTAATGTTATTTTTGTGGAGACCATGGGAGTTGGACAAGCTGAGACAGCTGTTTATGATATGGTGGATATCTTTCTTGTTCTATTATTGCCATCTGGAGGAGATGAATTACAAGGTATAAAAAAAGGTATTATTGAGTTAGCTGATTTAATAATTGTTAATAAAGCAGACGGTCTTCTCGAAAAACAGGCTGAACTCACAAGAATTGAATATAAGAATGCCTCACAGATAAGTTCAAAAACTAGAGTTGATATCAACCCAAACATTCTTACTTGTTCGTCTATTAAAAATCATGGTATTACAGAAATATGGAGCTTTATCAAACAATTCATTCATCAAATTAAGCAAAATGAAGATTTTGAAAAAGTAAGAAATGAACAAAAAATCAAAAGCTTATGGGCTGATGTTAGTTTGAGATTTTCAGAATATTTAGAAAAAAAATTTAAAAATAAAAAAAAAATAAAAGAGCTGGTCAGGAAAATAGAGAACAATCAGATTTCATCAGATGAGGTGGGTAATATTATTTATGACTATCTGACTAAAAAAAAGTTTGATTAATTTAATTTTTTATTTATAAACAGATTATGGTTAAAAGATGCAGTATTACAAATAAAAAACCTATGTCTGGAAACAACGTCAGTCATGCAGTAAATAAGACAAAGAGAAGATTTCTTCCTAACCTTCAGAACGTGTCTTTTTTTTCCGAGACACTCGGAAAAAAAGTTCGTCTTAAGGTTTCATCAAAAGGCATAAAAACTGTAGAAAAGAAAGGGGGTATTGATAGTTTTCTAATATCATCCAAGGATTCTGGTTTATCTCCAGAAGTAATAAAAATTAAAAAAATAATTCTTTCAAAGCAAACTAAATAATATTTACTCTTTTAAGTTCTTAGCTAAGTTATCGATAATAACATCCCCAAGCTTATCAGGACTATCTATTGTGAAAGCTTTTTTATAATATTTTGAGACATCATGTCCAATTCCTATTGCTACCAGATTGATTTTGTTTTCATGCTCTATTCTCATAACGGTTTCTTTTAAATGATTTTCTAAAATATTCGGTTTATTGACTGATAACGTTGAGTCATCTACAGGCGCTCCATCGGAAATAACAATCAATATCTTTTTTTTCTCCTGCCTTTTTATTAATCTTTCAGAGGCCCAAATTAGAGCTTCACCATCAATATTTTCTTTTAATATTCCATCTTTCAAGACAAGTCCAAGGTTTCTTTTTGTATTATGCCAGGACATATCAGCATCTTTGTAAATTATATGGAGTAAGTCATTTAATCTACCTGGGTTATTTGGTTTATTCAATTTTTCCCATTTCTTTTTTGACTCCCCGCCCTTCCATTCCTTGGTGGTAAATCCGAGTATCTCAACATTCACATTACATTTTTCAAGTGTTTTTGCTAAAATTTCAACAGTTATTGCAGATGTTATTATTGGTTTACCTCTCATAGAACCAGAATTATCCATTAGAAGCGTTACAATTGTGTTCTTTTCAATATTCTTCTTTTCTAACTTATAAATAGACGAGTTATTGTTATTGGCTATGAAAGCAGCAAACTTTGAGCCATCAAAATTACCCTCATCTTGACTAAATTTCCATGCTGTTGAATCAAAGGCAAATAATAGTTTTTTTAATTTTTTTACAAGCTCATTTATTAGATTTGTATAGTCCTTAGATTCATTATCGAATTTTTTTCTTAGTTGATTTAGCTCATCAAAACTAACAAGAAGACTTGCTTTTTTTGAAATATCAAATTCTCTTGTAAATGTTTTGTAGATATCACTTTTCAGTAAAGGTTTATCATTTTCACTATTACCAATATTTTCAGGTGTCTTAATCTTCGAGCTTTTTTTTTGTTTGATTTTTTTAACTGGAACTCTTTTCTTTTGGGATTTCTCTTGTTGAGATGTGCTGTCTGATTTTTCATTAGAATTATTTGATTTTTTTTCCTCTAATTGCGTTTTTTCAATCTCTATCAAGTTAGATATGACATTTGCTTGTTTATAGTAAGCTTCATCATCATTAATCAAATTAACCAGTAATTTTAAATGAGTATTTATTATTTTTGAGAATTTTTGTTCAAATAAGATACTATTTACTTTTTTTTTTTGCAGCATATTAAAGAGGAAATCAAAAAATAATTTTTCATGATTTTCCGTATCTTTAAATACAACTTTTTTAATATCTTTAAATATTTTTTGTATATTAATTTTACAACCAATAAACTCTCTAAAGCCCAAAGAAATTGACCTGGCTTCAAGAATAATTTTAAAAAATTTCTTACTTAGATTTTTTTCAGGTAAATTCTTATTAAATAAATTTTTATCTATATATCTTATTTTTATTGAGTAGAAATCAAACCATCCCTTTGGAATTTTGTTTTCGTAAAGATTTATAACTTCATTAAGCAGTTCATTGTCAGAGTTTGATGTGAATACTTTTTTATCTAATGAGATTTTAATTTTGTTTTTTGAAATTACTTTTGCAACTCTTTCATTTTCATAAATCATGATTGCTTATAAATCTTTACCAAAACATCTTTGATAAAGTTCCTTAATAATCTTTTTATCATTAAAATCACATTTATTTAGAAATGTAAGTTTAAATGCGTGCTCAAGATCTCCGAATATTAAATAGTTTTCTGCCCACAATATTGAAGTCCGTGGAGACATAGTTACTGATAAGTCTGAGTTAGAAAATGCATCTCTGACAAGATTAGCCAGTTTTATCATTGATGGGAGTAAACTTGAAATTTTTTTTTTATTCTTTTCTAACTTACCTTCTATTATTTTTTTTTCAATTTCTGGTTTTATAGAATTTAAAGTTGTAAAAATATTCCATCTATCAAGTTGACCCTGATTTAAGTTTTGTGTTCCACTGTAAAGTCCTGAATTATCTCCGGAACCCAGTGTGTTACATGTCCCAAATATTCTAAAAAATGGGTGTGGAGTAATAACTTTATTTTGATCTAGTAAAGTAAGTTTACCATCAGCCTCTAAAATTCTTTGAATTACAAACATTACGTCTGGTCTTCCAGCGTCATATTCATCCAAGACAAGGGCAACAGGGTTTTGAATTGCCCAGGGTAAAAGACCTTCCTTAAAAGTTGTAACTTGCTTATTATCCTTAAGTATAATGGAGTCTTTCCCTAAAAGATCAAATCTACTTATATGACCATCTAAGTTTATTCTTAAACAGGGCCAATTTAATCTAGCTGCAATTTGCTCAATATGAGAGGATTTACCAGTTCCATGTAAACCCTGGACAAGTACCTTTTTATTATACTTAAATCCAACTAAAATTGAGGTCGAAGTAACTTCATCAAAGACATAGTTTTTATCTATATTAGGTACGAGATCATTCTTTTTTTCAAAAGAGGGTATCTTTATTTTTTTTTTTATCCCAAATAATGAGGAGCTATCAATTGTTTTTTTGGGGATTTGACTTTCAATATTTTTAGAATCTATCTGCAACTTTTTAATCCTTAGTATTATTGATTAATATTTTATAGGCATTATTAATTTCTTTCATTTTCATCTCTTTATTTTTCACTTTGTTTTTGACATCTGGGTGATATTTTTTTACTAACATTTTGTATTTTCTTTTTAAATCTTCTTTATGGAAATTTCTATCTAGTTTAAATACATTTAAGGCTTTTTCGAAATCATCATTTAAGCTTATTACATTATTATTTTCAAACCTTTTTGATCTTTCTTTGAAGCCGATACTTTCCTTCTCAAATTTATAATTGAATTCGAATTTTATCTTTGAGCTAGCCCCCCTTGAAAATGGATAGGTAGGTCTACCCTCAAAAAAATCATTCTTTTGATATTTATAAATTTCATTCTGTGATTTTCCTGCAAAAAAATTCCATCTCTTATTATATAATTTAATATGCTTTAGGCAAAAAAAATACCTTTCATCACTATTGGGGGATTTAGGTGCAATAAAATCACCATTTTCTTCACAACCTTTCTCATCGCATTCTTTTACTGGAGAAAAAGTGTTACCAAAAAATTTATTATTAGATTTATTTTTCATTACTTTCTATAATAACATATTATTAAATTTATGAACGAATCAATAATCTTCAAGAAACTAAACGATTATTTCTTGCCAACATTTTTAGAAATAAAGAATGAATCTGAAAAACACGCAAATCATAAAAGCAGTCCACAAACTGGTAATTCTCACTTCTATGTGATAATTAAGTGTGAAAAACTGAGTAATCTTAATAGGATTCAGGGTCAAAGAGAAATTTTTAGAGTTCTTGAAAAGGAAATGAAAAATGATATTCATGCCTTAAGAATTAAGATTATTTATTAAGAACCATAACCAGTTCCAAACATAAACTCTTGGTGTTGTTTCAGGGAATCTTGTAGTTGATTATTAGCAAAGTCATAAAGATCTCTCATAGAAAGTATCCCAACAATTTTTTTCTTATCTGTTACAGGTAAATGACGAAACCCTTTTGCTTTCATGATTTGTATAGCATCAAGGGTTGTTTTCCTTGGTGAAATTGTATCAACATTTTTTGTCATAATTTCGCCAACCGTAGTTTTTTTTGGATCTAAGCCTTTTGGTATAACTCTGAATGCTAAATCTCTCTCAGTGATTATCCCCACAAGAGTTCCATCTTGCGTTTTTGAATCGCAAACTAAAAGCGCTCCACATCTATTTTTTAACATCGTGACTGCCGCATCGTAGGCAGAAGAATAATCGTCTATCAACACTAATCTCTGATTGATTAAAACATTATCAAGTAAATCTTGAATCTTCATTTTAAAATCTCCCCAGATTTATAATAATACTTTTTTTAGATTTTTAAAATTATTTTTTTTTAGATATTTTTAGAAGAGTTATTTGATTGTTCTTTTTAGATAAGATTTCAAATTTTAGGCCGAAAAACGAAAAAATCTGGCCTTTTTTCGGAATTATTCTACTTTCATATAAAACAAGTCCAGCAATAGTCGAAGCGTCGTTTAGTGGTAGATCGATATTTAGCTCTTTATTGAGATCTCTAATGTTCACAGTACCCTTGACTAAAAAAGTTGTTTTTGATAATTTTTTTACTCCTTCAACCTCCTCAGAATCCTTTAGTACGTCTAACTCATCATCAATATCCCCAACAATTTCTTCAATTACATCCTCAAGTGTTATGATTCCAAGAAACTCTCCATATTCATCAACTACTATGGAAAAGTGTTCTTTTCTTTTTTTAAACTCCATTAGTTGTATATCTAACTTTGTTGATTCTGGAATAAACCAGGGTTTTTGACATAGTGATTTGATATTAAAGCTTTTAGATTCTAAGTTTATACCTATTAATTTTTTAACATGTAATATACCAATAATATTTTCGGGATTTTTTTCCCAGATTGGAATTCTAGAGTGAGGAGAGTCCTTTAATTTTAGAAGAAGTTCATCAAATGATATATTTGACGGTAAACTATAAATATCTCTTCTTGGTATCATTATTGAACCTGCGGTTATTTCATCGAGGTCTAATATAGACTTCAACATATTTTTCTCATCATTTGTTGATGGATGTTGACCGTGCAAATCAATTGCACCTCTTAATTCTTCCTCTCTATTTTCAAATAGTTCCTCTTTATTTATTGTTTTGTAATCAACTCCAAGAAGTTTAAGAAGAAAACTAACTAAAATATTTAAGAATTTTGTTAGTGGATACAAAATAAATATTATTACTCTCATTACAGGAGCTATACGAAGGGCTAATTTATCAGCATTTGATAGTGCTAATGTTTTTGGAATTAATTCACCGAAAATGAGAATCATGAGTGTCATTATTATTGTTGCATAGACAATGCCTTCATCATCAGTTATTTCAATCAAAATTTTAGTTGCTATTGCAGAGGCTAAAACATTTACAAGGTTGTTTGCAAATAAAATTGTTCCAATAAGAATTTCTTTATCTTTAAATATCTTAGTAAATAGTTTTGCCCTTTTATCACCAGTTTTAGCTAATTCATGCATCCTTGGCTTAGATGCTGATGTCAATGAGGTTTCCGAACCTGAGAAAAAACCCGAAATAATTATTAACCCAATAATTGAACCAATTAATATTGAAATTGAAAATTCCATTATTTTAAAATCTCATTTCTAATAAATTTGGAAAGCAACTTTTCATTCTCTAAGATGTAATTTTTTACTTTACCTACATCACTGAGAAGTATGAATTTAATTTTATTATTTTTTATTTTCTTATCAAATTTTAAATGTTTTATAAATAAGCTTGGCGATATTTTTATTTTATAATCTTCAATTCTATACTTAATATTCAAACTTTCCATATGATTTTCAAATTTTTTTACAACTTCTTTATTACAAAAACCTAAAAAAACTGAAAACTTAATTGCGATATACATTCCTAAAATTATAGATTCACCATGATTAAGTTTTTTACTATATCCAGTTAATGATTCTAAAGCATGTCCAAAAGTATGACCAAAATTTAATATTTCTCTTATTCCTTTTTCCTTTTCATCATTTGATACTATTTGAGACTTAATTTTACAACTTTCTTTGATTGCTTTTGAACATGCTTCAACATTGATGCTTATTATTTTTTTACCATTCAAATTCAACCAATCGAAGAAAGGTTTACTTTTAATTAGTGAATATTTCAAAATTTCAGCATAACCAGCAATTAGTTGTCTTTTAGGGAGTTTTTTTAAAAATGAAAGAGATATGAGAACTACTTTAGGTTGATTAAAGGTACCGATTAAATTTTTTCCGTATTTTGAATTAATGGCGGTTTTCCCACCAACTGAACTATCCACTTGAGAGAGCAATGTTGTAGGAACTTGGATAAAATCTATTCCTCTAAGTGTTATGCTGGCTATTAATCCAGTTAAGTCGCCGATAACTCCCCCCCCCATACAAACTAGTAAAGCGTTTCTATCAATTCTTTTGCTTAATAACTTGTTCAATATGATTTCAAGATATTTGAAACTTTTAGTTTTTTCTCCCTCCGGCAGTACTATTTTATCATAGCAGAAATTTTTTTTAAGTTTATCTAACTCTATTTTGAATTCGTTATTAACATTTTTATCGGTTATTAAGATAACTTTTGAATAGACATGTGATTTAGGAATTAGGCTGGCAAGTTTAAACGGAAAATTTTCATCTATAAAAATCTTATAGGATTTATCCCCAAGTTTTACAGGTATGGTATGTAAGTGCTTCATTTTAGAAAATTTCTTTTATAATCTTTAGTGCTACCTGCTCTGCCGATAAATTGTCTACAATCACAATATGTTTAGCCATCATATAATCTTCTATCCTTTCCCTATATAACTTTTCAATATTATCGGTTAAGGGTCCTTTATTTAAAAGAGGTCTATTCATAAAGTTTTTTTTAAGTCTGCTGGTTAATGTATCTAGACTAGAATTCAAAAAAAGGGTAAGTGAATTTTTAATTATTATATCTCTAATTTCAATGTCACTAAAGATACCACCTCCTGTTGAAATCACAAGGTTATCTTTATTTAGTATTATGTTAGTTGCAATTTTTTTTTCGATTTTTCTAAATTCAATTTCACCATACTCTGAAAAAAAATCTGCAATCTTAAATTTTGTAATATTTTCAAATTCATGGTCTATATCTATAAACTCTTTATGTAGTTTTTTTGATAATAATCTTCCAACTGTTGTTTTTCCAACACCACTCATACCCACAAGTACAATATTATTTGATGATTTACTCATATTTTATTTAATAATAATATTTAGTTTATTTGAATTGTTTTTTTTTTTATTATAATAACTTAAATTAATAAGCTCATGGATAAACTTATTTTAAAAATTCTTATATCAATCAGCATATTTTTGATGGTTTTTATAATTTACCTGGGAACAACAGACTTTATTGTTGGACCGAAAATAGTGGAGAGTGAGTATTTACTTGAAAAATAAATTGTTAATTATTGTTTTAAGTGTGTTTTTAGTCAAAACCACATTTTCCCAACAAATAAATTTCGGAGATGATTATAATTTCGATAAAAACATACAGAATGATCTTGAATTTAAAATTTTTCCCGATGATCAAGAGAACGTATGGAAAAATATATTTAAAAATAAGGATTATGTTGAAATATCTAATTTTTTTAATAATTTGCCTTTGAACAGTAGAGACGAAGTGGTACAGAATATTATATTTGATATTTTGTCATCAACAAAATCTTTTGATAAGAGCATGCTTTCATCTGATGAATTCAAGAAGGTTTTTAATCTTATTGTTAAAAACTTATTTATTACTGGAAGATTTAATGAAATAGAAATTCTTTATTCTCAATCCCCTAAGCTTACAAATGACAGTTACATATTGCAAAAAATGATTGAAGGAAATCTTCTTCGAAATAGACATTCTGAAGCTTGCAAGATTCTTGAAAAAAATTTTAACGAAAACCTTGTCAATTTAGGCAAAACTATGATTATGTGTAATATTATCAACAATAGGTTTGAACAAGCAAAACTTGGTCTTCAACTTCTTAAAGAGCAAAATAACCCAGGTGATATTTTTTTTATTGAGTTAGCTTTTTCACTAATGATGGAAAAAGACAGTTTAAATTCAAAAGAGCTTAAAAAAACACTAAATCAGGTTAAAGAGTTAAACCCTATAATTATATCGTCACTTCAATTTGCTGATATTTCTCCTAGTTTTGAACAGATTGAAAGCCTGAGTATAAGTGGGCTTCTATCTCTTCTTTCCAACCCATCTGTTGAAAGGGAACTTAAGATTTACTGTGCTGAAATCCTCGTTAAAATTGGAAGAATTGATGTGGACATGCTTTCAGATGCATATCAGTTGGCAAGATTCAAACAATCAGAAATAGAGAAGGCAAATAAGTTATATAAAACTTTATCTCCAAACAGAGCCAGACCATTATTATTTCAGTCAATATTAAGAGATGAAAAATTAGAAACAAAAATTGATAAGATTGTATCTTTAGTCAAAGTTTCTCAGAATGATAACCTTGTCAAACAAGTTTCTCACTTAATTGATAATTCAGAAGAATTTTCAACATCAATAAAGAGCCATGAAGCTTCAATTTTGATTTCAAAAATTTATCAGTCAAAGGGAATGTATGAGGAGGCAAAATTATCATTGAAGCAGAATTATAAAAAACCTGAAAGTGATTATAGAAAAATCGCTCTAGAGATGGCAGAGCTAATTTACAAACCCGATAGAAATTACTATGAATTAGAAAACGATTTAGAACTCATTAAATCCATCGAAAATCAAGATTCAATATTCCTTAAAAAATTATTAATGATAATGATAATGAATCTTGAGTTAGATAATAATGTAGTAAAGAATTTTAGAAATATGTCAATTTCCAAGGAACAAAAAATATCTGGCAAGGATTTTAAAAACTTACTTTTAGCTGAAAAGCTCTCTAGAAAAAAAGATTTTTTCAATTCCATTTCTATTCTATTCGATATCATTGGTACGCAAGATTTTGAGAGTCTTAATCTCATAGAGAGTTACACTATTCTTACTATACTTAAAAATTTGGAACTTGATTCTGAATTAAAAAAATTTTCGCAGAGAATGTTACTATGAATAATGAGGTTCTCAATTTAATCGAAAAATACCTAGAATTTATAGTGGCAAATAAAAACCTTTCTAATAACACATATATATCTTATAAAAATGATATATATGAGTACGTAAAATTATATAAAAATAAAAAGATACCTGATTTAAATACAAATAGAATTGAAACTTATACAAAGTTTTTATCTGAAAATTTCTCCATTAGAACTCATTGCAGAAAGTTATCTTCTGTAAAAAATTTTTATAAATTTTTATATGATAAACGAATTTTGGAATTTAATACTTTTTCAAATATCGACTTTCCTAAAATAACGAGAAATATTCCAAAAGTATTAACAGAATATGAAATATTAGAATTAATCAAAAAAAGTTATGAAGATTCAAGTTTTAAGGGTTTACGATTATCACTTATGATTGAGCTTCTTTATGGAACAGGAATAAGAGTATCAGAAATGGTTGGTTTAAAAATAAGAGACATAACTGAAAACTTCTCAGCAATAATTATTACATCAAAAGGAAACAAAGAGAGAGTTATTCCACTTTTAGATTGTATAAGAAAATCATTACAAAACTACTTAAAAAAATTAAATAACAACTCGGAATCAAAGAAAAGATTTGAATATCTTTTTCCATCAAATTCAAAAAAAGGGTATATAACTAGAAATAGATTTTTTCAGTTACTACAAAACCTTGGATTAAAAAATGGTCTGCCAAAAGAGAGAATATCTCCTCATACTTTACGTCATTCTTTTGCAACCCATTTACTTCAAAAAGGTGCGGATTTGAGACTTATCCAAGAATCATTGGGTCATAGCGATATTTCTACCACAGAAATTTATACTCATGTAGATAGTAATCGTTTGAAAAATGTGTTAAAAAATAAACATTCGTTGAATAAAAATATAGATAAATTAATTAAAATTTAGTTTGCGTTTATAACTTAAATTATATTATAAATATCTCTGTTATAAATCTTACCATGAGGAAATTATGAGTTTTAAAATCATTGATCAAGCTAAACCACGATTAAACAGAAGTGAACTGGCAGTTCCAGGAAGTAACCCTTCATT
>Ga0315330_10003055_pt1 | contig 11467 bp, 6 predicted proteins | sample M140m34915metaG_FD_203453 | JGI IMG/M metagenome (GOLD analysis project Ga0315330, IMG submission 203453) | Ammonia-oxidizing marine archaeal communities from Monterey Bay, California, United States - M1 40m 34915 | ecosystem: Environmental > Aquatic > Marine > Intertidal zone | place: USA... | reverse complement strand
CAAGACTTAGATATTACTACAAAAGACAAGATTTGAATATTGTAGGTGAAGATTTATTTACAATTGACTGTGTAGTGCCTGATACTAGACCAGTTTGGTATGATGATACATATACAAACGCTTATGGTGTAACTACAACATGGCCTTTCTGTGCTGGAAGTAATCAAACAACTGTTGATGCTGCTAATGCTAAAGGTTACTGGGGTAGAGACCATGGTAACAATGATGGTACTCCTCCAGATGGTAGAAAAAGAACTCATAGAGGTGCTTATCCTGCTGCTGGATTATATGATGACGGTGATGCTGCTTCTGGAGTATTTGGAAGTGGTGTAGGTCATACACAGAATGGTGGTGTTGACGGTGGTGGAGGAGACGGACACGCTCCTATGCTAATGTCTGCTAACGTATACTTCATGAGAGCTGAAGCTGCTCTTGATGGATTATCTAGTGAAAATGCTAAAGATATGTTAGAAACTGCTATTAGAACTTCAATTAGTTCTGTAATGTCTTATTCTGCAGGTTGGGGTCCAGTTGGTGACTTCAATGGTGACGGAATAGGTACTGTTCCAGAAACTAGAGGTATTGACTCTTATGTCAATTATGTAATGAATGCGTATGATGCCGCAGCTGATAATGAAGCAAAAATGAATATCATTGTAAAAGAGCATAGGCTCGCTTCATTCTCAAATGGTATCGAATTGTACAATGCAATGAGAAGAACTGGTCATCCTACTGAGATGCAGGGTCCTATGAAGACTCCTGATGCTGGTACTTTTCCAAGGCTATTCCCTTATCCTTCTGATTTCACTAACTTGAACAAGAATGCTCCTGTTAGAACTGATCTTGGAGAGAAAATTTTCTGGGATAGAGCTGGTGTGTTAAACTAATTTTAAATTATAAATATTATGAAAAATTTAAAAAAGTTATTTGTAGCATTCATAGCAATGGTGACTACTGTATCATGTGGTGATCCTGAATTACCTGTTGAACTTTTTCCTGAAATGCAATATGGTGCATATGCAAGAAAGATGTCTCAAGATGGTAAATTCAACTTCTATGATATAGCAGGTTCACAAATTGACATGCATGTAGAATATTATGATGAAGCTCAGGGTGGAAACATTGCTGAGTTTGATATCGATGTTGAATATGTTGATGTAGTTGGTGGTGGTGCTTCTAGTATTGCGAGAACTAACTTTAGAACTATAGCTGCTTCTGAATTCGTTAAGAATACAGACGGTTATTTAAGTTCTGATATAAGTTTAGGTTTCTCAGCAACTCTAGCAGCTGTTGGTGCAACTGAAAGTGATATCACAGGTGGTAACTATTTTAGATATTGGTTTACAATAACTAAAACTGATGGTACTGTCTTTGATTACAATAACACTGGACCAAACCTTCAGTCTTCTAATGCATTTGGTGCATTATTTAGATTAAACGTTTCTATTGTTTGTCCTTCAGACCTTGAGTCTACATGGGATGCAGTGAGCGTTGGTCAAGGTTCTTGGGGTTGTACAGCAACATCAAACTATTCTGGTTCATGGGAGAAGTCTGGAGCTGATAACTTATATATAGAGCCTTCTGGTCAATTTGACTGGGGTATCTATTTAGCTTGTTATGGTCCAACTTCAACTAACCCTGGTGGAAATCTTAAAGTACAAGATGCATGTGGTATCTTATCACCTGTTGGTGCTTCAAGATGGTCTGAGGTTTATACTTTTCATGATGTTAGCTCTGCTGGTGCAGCTCTAACTCTTGATTGGACTAATGACTACGGCGAAGGTGCTGTTTCTACTTTAACTAGAAACGACGGCAAAAATTGGCCTGACTTGAACTAACTAGGTCTTATATATTTTACATATATATGAATTAAAGGTAACGGCGTAAGTCGTTACCTTTTTTTTTATTTAATTTTAACGGAATGAAAAAATATTTTTTATTTTTTATTCTTATAACTAGCTCTCTTCCTGTTTATTCTCAGTTATACTTTAATGAGATATCTTCTTCTCTAGATTTTAATCATACCTATTATCAGGGTGTTTCTGGTGCTGGATTAAGTTTTGTGGATTTTAATTCAGATGGATTAGATGATATTACTGTTCCCACAAACAATGAACAAAGTTTATATTTTTTTTTGAATGATGGCAATAAACTTATCCCACAATATCTAAATATTCATTATCCGTATCAGGTTAAACAAATATTATGGATTGATTTTGATAATGATTTTGATAAGGATTTATATTTAACCTCATTTAACGGTAAAAATAAATTATTTAAGAACTTAGGCTATTTAGAATTTGAGGATGTTACAATTTCTATGAATTTACCTGATTCAGTTTCTAAATCATTCGGTGCCTCCTGGGCTGATATTAATAATGATGGTTTTTTAGATCTTTTACAATCATATAGGACTGCTGATTCACTTCAGAATAATATCAAGTTATTTTTAAGTGATAGTGCTAATTCCTTCACTGAAATTACAAATTCTAGTAAAATTTTAGAATTAAATAAATTACCATTTTCTATCTCTTTTGTTGATTTAGATAACAATAATTTTCCTGATTTCTACATAGCTAATGATAAACTTTCTGGTAATTCTTTATATTACAATAATGGAGATCTTTCTTTTTCAGATATAAGTATCTCTTCTTATTCTGGTGTTAAAATGGATGGTATGTCTGTTTCTATAACTGATTTTAATAATGACTTATTTTTTGATATTTATTCTACTAATCTTGAAGAAGGAAATAAATTTTTTGTTAATAATGGTGATTTAACTTTTAATGAACGTTCTGATATTTTAGGGACATCTTTCAATGGTCAGGCTTGGGGTTCTCAATTTGAAGATTTTGATTTAGATGGATTCGAAGATTTATATGTCAGTGGTGCATTAGTTGGTTCCGATGTTAATTCAAGCGCATTTTATTCAAATATATTCGGTAAATATTTTGAAGTTAATAATTCTATTGGATTAGAGTCTGATACTGTATCTAGTTATGGGAATGCAATTGGAGATATTGATTCTAATGGTTTTCCAGATATTGCCGTTTTAAATATGTATCCATATAAATCATTTATTTTTAAAAACACTTATTCCGGCACTAATAACTGGTTAAAAATTAAACCTGTTGGCTATAAATCAAATATAGATGGATATGGTGTTAGAGTAGTATTATTTTCTAATGACTTAGTTCTTAGTAGATATAAATCTTCAAATGAGGGATATTTATCTCAGAATTCAGATGATTTGTTTTTTGGCTTATCTGATAATAATATAATTGACTCTCTTTTTGTTTATTGGCCTTCTGGTTTAGTTGATAAATTATATAATTTAAATGTTAATCAGACCCTTAAGATTAATGAGGGTGCATCCTCTTTACATCCTATTATTTATTCTAATACTTTATCTTTTTGTGATGGAGGTTATTTAGAACTAGAAACTGGTATTTATGATAGATATCTATGGTCTAATGGTGATACAACTCAAAAAACAAATGTATTTTCTCCTGGAAAATATTTCGTTACAACTTTTGATGAAAATAATAATGCTTATACTTCTGATACAATAAGTGTTTCAACAACTATCCCAATTAATTTTAATCTAGAAATTAAAAATATAACAATGGATCATTCAAGTTCTATAGAAATTCTAGATATAGATACCTCTAAAAATTATTATGTTTCATTAGATGGAGGAAATTTTATGAGGAATAATTTTTTTATTTCAAATATAAGCTCTGGATTACATGAAATTAAAATCAGAGATTTTAATGGTTGTGAATTTATTCAATCCTTTGAGATTTTGAATTTAGTCAAAGATGAAAATAACGTTGATTTTAATAACCAAAGTATAGCAAGGAAGTGGATTGAGGTTCTTCTTGAGGCTATAAGAAATGATTTAGCAAGACCACCTATTCATGCTAGGAATCTTTTTCATTTGTCATCCATAATGTATGATGCTTTTGTTATTGATAAAAAAGTAAATGAAAATATTAATATATCTCCTTTTTTACTTAATAAAATAATTGATGATAATTCATTTATTTTTAATTTTCCCGAAAAGGTAGATGATGATGAGTACATAGATAAAATTATTTCATATTCATCATATAATTTTATTAGACACAGATTTAAGAATTCAGTTGGTGTAGTTGATACATATAAAATTATTGATTCATTAATGGTTACACTAGATTATAATACTCAATATAATAAACTAGATTATTTCTCAGGTGACCCTAAATCAATTGGTAATTATTTAAGCCAGCTATATATAGATTATGGTTTTATGGATAATTCAAATGAAATAAATGATTATTCAAGCAATTACTATACTCCCATTAATCCGCCACTTGATCTTTCAGTCTCTGGAAACTCAAATATGACTGATCCAAATAGGTGGCAGCCTCTAAAAATTTTAAACTTTATAGATCAATCTGGGAATTCAATTGAAGGTATTCCTGAATTTATTTCTCCAGAGTGGGGAAATGTTTTGCCTTTTTCCTTAAAAGATGAGGATTTAGTTATAAAAGTAAGAGATGATGGGATTTATAAAGTTTATCATGATCCGGGAATTCCCCCTTTATTGGATACAATTAATCAAGGAGTATTCGATTCTTTATTTAAGAGATCTTTCTCAATGGTTTCTATCTGGGGATCACATCTTGATAAAAGTGATGGGGTATATTGGGACATTTCCCCTAAGTCTATAGGTAATGTTCAAAATTATCCTGATAATTTCTCAGATTTTGATAATTTTTATAATTTTTTTGATGGAGGAGATTCAGGAACTGGATACAATATTAATCCTATCACAAATCAAGAATATAATGAACAAATTGTTCCCAGAGGAGATTACACAAGAGTATTAGCTGAGTTTTGGGCTGATGGTCCGGACTCTGAGACTCCACCTGGACATTGGTTCGTAATATTAAATGAAGTTAATGATAATGATAAATTAATTAAAAAATTTGAAGGCGAAGGAGAAGAGTTAAATGATCTTGAATGGGATATTAAAGCATACTTTTTATTAGGAGGGACTATGCACGATGTTGCAGTTTCTGCTTGGGGTATTAAAGGTTATTATGATTACCCTAGACCAATATCAGTGATTAGATATCTTTCAGAGAAAGGACAATCATCTTTTGTTGACTCTTTAAATTATCATCCAAATGGAATAAAATTAATTAAAGATTATATTGAGATAGTTGGATTTAATGATCCACTGGTTGGAGTTAATTTAGAAAATCTAGGAAAAATTAAACTTTATACATGGAAAGGTTTTTCTGATCTGTCTATCCCAGAAAATGATATAAAGGGATCAGGTTGGATTTTAGCAGAGAATTGGTGGCCTTACCAAAGACCTAGTTTTGTAACACCCCCATTTGCAGGTTATATTTCAGGTCACTCAACTTACTCTAGGGCAGCATCAATCATTTTAGAAAAAATTACTGGAAGTGAATTTTTTCCAGGTGGAATTGGTGAATTTCAAATATCTAAAAATAATTTTCTAGTTTTTGAAAATGGTCCATCAGTTGATATAAAATTACAGTGGGCAAAATATAAAGATGCAGCAGACCAGTGCTCTTTATCAAGAATTTGGGGTGGAATTCATCCTTACATCGATGATATTCCTGGAAGGAAAATAGGAAGCTTAATAGCTAACAATGCATTTGAATTCGGAAAATCCTTATTTCAAGAAAATGAAATTATCACTAAATATCCTGAAAGAAATCTTAACAAAATTTCTGTTTTTCCAAATCCATTATCATCAAATAACTACCTTAATATTATTAACGAGTCTATAAATAGAATTAATGAAATTAATATTTATGATTTTTTAGGTCGTTCTGTATTTAAAAATAATCTAGATACTAATTTGAATTTTAATCAATTGAATATCAATAAATTACCTAATGGAATTTATTTACTAAAAATTGTATTTGATGACAATAGCTTTAGGACAACTAAATTTGTTATAAATAGATGAAATTAAAATATATTATTATCTTATTTATCTTATCATCCTGTTATACAAAAACAGAATTTTCTAACGTGTCAATATATACACCTAGTTATACTCATTCTAGATATGATATTGGTTTTATTTCGAATAACGATTATGATAATAATATTAATTATTGGTATAATGATAATAAAAAACATATTACATCAAATTATAAAAAAGGTGATAAAATTCCATTAGTCTTTCTTAAACCCTCAACTAAATATAAATTTAAGATTAATTCTGGATCTACTAGTTCGTCCATATATACTTTTAAAACAAGAGATTTACCTAATGTTTTTCCATCATTTAAGTTAAAAAAGGATTCATCTTATCATTTTGATGGATATCTCTTGTTCAGGACTCAAGATAATCCAGGTATTCAATTTATGATGGATGATTTAGGAGATATTGTATGGTATTCAATATCTGATTCAACTTTATCAAGGCCGTTTAATATTGGTTCAGACTTTTCTTATATGTCTCAATCTAAAAAAAATATGTTTCATGAAATTTCATTTAATGCTGATACTCTTTTTTCAAAAAACACAGAATCAAAAATTCTTCATCATGATATTTTAAAAAATGATTCAATATATGTAGCACTAACTTATGAATATTTAAATTATGCTACTAATGATTATGATTCATTAATTGGTGATGGGATTATTGTATTTGATTTAAAAGGAAATACTATTTGGCAGTGGAATATTTTTGATCACCTTAATCCTGTAGATGAGAATTATATGGTTAGAGAAGACTGGAGCCATGCTAATGCAATTGATGTAGACTATGATGGAAACTATCTAGTTTCATTTAGAAATTTTGATCAAATATGGAAAATTCATTCTGTCTCTGGTGAGATATTGTGGAAACTAGGGATTGATGGTGATTTTAATTTATCAGATCCTGATATATTTCTACAACAACATGCAATTCATAAAGTTTCAACTAATGAATATTTACTATTTGATAATGGATTGAAAGACATACGTAATACTTCAAGAGCTTTTTCTTTTTCAATTAATCTTGAAAAGAAAAAAATTTATAATACAAAAAGTGTTTTTCTTCCTTATGATCTCTTTTCATTTAAACAGGGGAGTGTTTACTTGATTGATGATAATAATTATTTATTTTCTAGTTCAGTAAATAATAGAACAGTAATTACAAATAATGAAGGTGAAATTTTATGGGATTTATCCAGTGATCATTCTTATTATCGAGTATATTATGTTCATAAAAATTTTATAACTAATTAATTATATCATTTCTTAATTATAACCAATGAGTTACTTTAAGTTATTTTTTACTTTTCTAAAGACAGGTACGATCTCTTTTGGAGGATATATGATGTTAATCTCAATGATACAAAGAGAGTTCTCTGAAAATAATAAGGTTTTAAAAAAAAAAAAGATATTAGATGCAATAACTATGGCAAGCTTTCTACCTGGACCAATGGCAATTAATGTTGCTTCATATATTGGTTTTGCTATAAAGGGATGGAAAGGTGCAATTGTCTCATTCATTGGTGTTCTATTGCCTTCATTTATTATAATGATAATCTTTTCTCATCTTTATTTAAATTCTAGAAATATCCCTGGATTTTCTTCTTTTTTTGATGGAATATTACCTGTAGTAGCCGCAGTAATTTTTTCTGTTGGATATTCTTTCTATAGAGAAACAAAAGATAAAACCTTTAGCTCTCTTTTAATTATTCTAAGTTTTGTTTTAACATCTTTAATTAAAGGTTATATATCAATAATTCTTCCCTTAGCTTTATGTGGTGCCTTAAACTTAATTTATAATGGAGATAAAATAAAAAAAATAATTAACCCTAAGAAAGCATTTTTAAGAATTAAGGGGATAATAATAGCTTCAGTCATTTTATTTCTTCTCTTAGTTTTTTTAAATAATGCCCCTATAGATACCCCAAATTTTAATTTGTCAAAAGTATTTGCTAATATATCACTTACCTTATTTGGAGGAGGTTATGTTTTTATACCATATCTAGATAAAATTGTTGTTGAGCAAATTGGCTGGTTAACAAAAAGAGAGTTTATTGATTCAATCGCAATGGGTCAGATAACCCCTGGGCCAATTCTTATAACTGCAACTTTCATTGGTTATAAAATAAATGGTATAACTGGAGCTTTCTTTTCTACTATTTCTATTTTCTTACCTTCTTCAGTTGTGATTATTTTTTTTTCAAGAGTATATTATTTTATAAAAAAAAATAATACAATTAAACTAATAATTAAAGGATTTAAAATTGGTATAATTGGTTTAATATATTATTCCGGTTATATAATAATGTTTAAACAGTTGGAGACATATAATATTATAAGCATTATTATATGTATTTTTTCTATTTTTGTTTTGAATAAGACAAAAATTCATCCCTTATTTTTGATTCTTATTTTTGGTCTTATAGGCTACTATTTTGAATTTTAATATATGCAATTTTTTCAATTAATTGGAACCCAGAGATCTGGTTCAAATTTATTTAGATTAATGTTAAATGAATTTGAAGAAATTTATGCTCCTCATCCTCCCCATCTCCTTTCAACATTTCATAAGTTACAGAATAAATATAATGATTTTGATCAATTAATATCGGATATGATTAAATGGGTAAAATTTAACCCTATTAAGTGGAATGATATTCCATCAAAACAAAAAATTAAAGATCTTATAAGAGAAGAAAACATTTTTGAAATATTTAAAGCTATTTATACGAGTTCTAATCCTAAATTTTGGTGTTGTAAAAGTTTACAAAATTTTAATTTTTTTAATAATAAGAATTTTAAAGGGTTAAATCCTATTTATATTTATATATATAGAGACGGAAGAGATGTAGCTTCCTCATTTAAGAAAGCTCCTATTGGTGAAAAGCATATTTATCATATTGCGAAAAAATGGAATGAAGATCAAAAAAAATGTTTTGAAATAGAAAAGAAAACAGACGATTTTAATTTTTTTTCAGTTAAGTATGAAGATTTACTAAGTAACCCTAAATTAATTATAAGTAATTTTTGTGCAAAGTACGGGTTGTCATATAATGATAAATTTATAAATTATTATAAATCAAGTGAATCTAAAAAAGCTTCTATTTCTGGTGGGCTGTGGAAAAATTTATCAAAACCTTTAATAAGAGATAATAAGAATAAATACCAAAAAGAATTGACTGCTAAAGAAATCTTAATATTTGAATCAATAAATAAACTTGAATTATCTAGATTAGATTATAAGATTAATAATTCTGATTCAAACCTAAATTTCTCTTTCAATTCTGATGATATTAATAAATTTGATATCATAAATTCTGAACTTAAAATTAAAGCATATAAAAATCTGAGTAGTTATGAAAAAAAATTAATTGATGAACAGAAAAGAATTATATCATCAAACTAATTAAATTCTTTTAATTCATACTTATCTCCATTTGATTCTAAGTAGAAAGAATTATTAATCCATTCTCCACAATTAAAATAAACACTATTTTTCTTAATTAATCGTTTATTTGCAATATGACTATGACCAAATATGAAGGTATTAATTGGGTTTTTTTTATTGAACTCTAAACAGTATTCAAATATTCTTCTATCATTAATCTTTGCTTTTTCCGTTAACTCCATTTTACTTTTTGTACCAGACAATAATTTTCCAAGAGGTATTCCAATATCAGGATGAATCCATCTAAATAAATATTGACATAATTTATTATTAAATATTGCTTTTAATATTTTATATCCAGTATCTCCTTTGCCTAGTCCATCTCCATGTCCTATTAATAATTTTTTACTATTAATTTTAAATATTTGAGGATTATTATAAATTTTAATTCCTAATTCTTCAAAATAGTTAATTATCCATAAATCATGATTGCCAATAAAATAATGAAAATTGATACCTTGATTTATCATATTGGAGATAGTTGATAAAAATCTTAAATTATCTTTAGGGATTACACTTTTATATTCAAACCAAAAGTCGAAAAGATCGCCCATTAGAAATACTTCTTGAGCATCTTTTTTAATATAATTTAGCCATTCGATGATTTTTTTTTCTCTTAATAAAGATGAATCTTTATCAGGTCTTCCTAGGTGAAAATCTCCTGCAAAGTATATTTTATTTTTCTTCTTTAGCTGAAGAGTTATCATCATTAGGTTTTTTTATCTCATTTGTAATTTCCTCTTGTGTAATTTGCTTACTCTCAAAGGGTCTTTTTCCTATTAATATTTCAAGATCATTTTGAAATAAAATTTCTTTCTCTAGTAGTTTGTTTGCTATTTTTTCAAGTTGTTCTCTTTTATCTAGAAGGAGTTTCTTAGTTCTATCATATGCACTATCTACAATCCTTTTAACTTCGGAATCAATTTTTTCTGCAGTCGAATCAGAATATGGTTTTGTGAAGTTATAATCAGATTGTTTGGAATCATAAAAGGATATATTCCCAATATTTTTATTCATGCCATATACAGAAACTATACTATATGCCATTTTGGTGATTCTTTCTAAATCACTTAGAGCTCCGGTGGAAATTTTTCCAAATGTGATGTCTTCTGCAGCTCTTCCACCAAGAGCCATACACATTTCGTCTAGTAACTGATCAGTTTGATATAAATATTGCTCCTTCGGTAAATATTGTGCATATCCGAGAGCAGCAATACCTCTAGGTACAATACTTACTTTGACAAGAGGGTCTGCATGTTCTAAATACCATCCAGCAACAGCATGTCCAGCCTCATGATATGCAACAATTTTCTTTTCCTCTGGAGATATAATTTTATTCTTTTTCTCTAACCCACCAATTACTCTATCAATGGCATCCTGAAAATCAGACATCTCTATTGAATCTTTATTCTTCCTTGCTGCTATTAGAGCAGATTCATTACATACGTTAGCAATTTCAGCTCCAGCGAAACCAGGTGTTTGTGCAGAGAGATTTTTTACATTTACATCTTCATTTAATTTTAATGGACGAATATGAACTTTAAATATTTCCTCTCTTCCTTTTAGATCAGGTTTGTCGATAGAGATTTGTCTGTCAAATCTTCCTGGTCTTAATAGCGCTGAGTCAAGAACATCAGGCCTATTAGTTGCAGCTAAAATTATGACACCAGAATCTGTTGAAAAGCCATCCATTTCAACAAGTAGAGAATTTAAAGTATTTTCTCTTTCATCATTTGAGCCAGGCATTTGCCCTCTTCCTCTACTTCTTCCAATAGCATCAATTTCATCAATAAATACTATACATGGAGCTTTTTCTTTAGCTTTTTTAAACAAATCTCTTACTCTTGCTGCTCCAACACCTACAAACATCTCAACAAAGTCTGATCCTGATAAAGAATAGAATGGTACGTTAGCTTCACCTGCTACAGCTTTTGCTAATAAGGTCTTCCCTGTTCCAGGTGATCCAACTAATAGTGCACCTTTAGGTATTTTACCTCCTAGCTTTGT
>Ga0315330_10003053_pt1 | contig 11472 bp, 6 predicted proteins | sample M140m34915metaG_FD_203453 | JGI IMG/M metagenome (GOLD analysis project Ga0315330, IMG submission 203453) | Ammonia-oxidizing marine archaeal communities from Monterey Bay, California, United States - M1 40m 34915 | ecosystem: Environmental > Aquatic > Marine > Intertidal zone | place: USA... | reverse complement strand
CGAGAAGTCAAGGTTGATCCTTCGCTGAGCCAGACCGCACTGATGATCGCCGGTACTCCGTCATTCATGGCGCCGGAACAGGCAACGCATCCCGAAAAAACTGACGCACGAAGTGACATCTATTCGCTTGGGATGGTCGGTTACTACATGCTTACCGGCCAAGCCCCCTTCAAAGGACAAAACCCCATCCAAATCATGATGGCGCAAGTCAACGATTCACCAACTCCCCCATCAGCACATCGATCCGGTATTCCCGCGGACGTCGAAGCCATCATCTTGCAGTGCCTTGAAAAAAACCCTGAGGACAGAGTCGCCAGTGCAGTGCAACTGCGAGATGCCCTGATCGCGTGCAAGTGCTCACGTGACTGGACGGCCAAGCGTGCTTCTGGATGGTGGAACGAACAGAAACTAAATCCCACGAAAATAGCCGACTCCTCTGAAACAAAAATCTCCTGAAACAAGAGTCTGATCCGACCAAGGCCATCACGGCTGAAAGGCGAGTGCTGGCAGAACCGTGACTCAAGGCAGAGGATGCAAACACCGCTAAGGATGTTAGCCTGTACCGCCCTGCCCCGCTGCCAATCACAGGCAACTGAAACACAGCAGAACTGAAACACAGCAGAACTATGGGATCCAGTGCAACACATCTCTGAGCACGCACCAGCGTGGTTCTTGGTCTCTCGTACCTTCGCCTTCAACCCAGTATTTCCTGAGTTGCAGTAACGTCCCGTCCATCTCTTCAAAATCGAGAAATCGATCAAGCAATCGCACCCATTCGCCATCATTTTTCCGCACAGCCAACCCAACGGGGCGATGGATCTCCGGCGTGGGAATCACGACGGAATGCTCTGGATAAAGAACATTCCACGCCGCCCCTTCCTCGGCTGGAAGTATCAATCCGTCCAGATCTTGCCGCTTTCCCTGGAAGAATTCCTCGATTGAGTCAACCACCTCAAACTCGACATCTGGGTGACGCAAACGAGCTTGTTTTGCAGCATCCAGTTCATCGGTTCCAAGCTTGCGAACACTATCTGGAATCCCATCGAGAGCATGAACATCAAATTCATCACGACGGTGATCACGAACCACAATGGCAACCGTTGCTCTTTGGTACGGCCGCGAAAATCCGACTGCAAGCAGGCGTTCAGGTTTGATCACCAACCCACTCATTGCAACATCGATCTCGCCTGACTCCAACTGTTCAATGACGGAATCGAAGGTGTAAGGAACAAATTCCAAACGAACGTTCAAACGTGCAGCCAGCCGATGCATCAATTCAACATCGAAACCCACCAATTCATTTCGCCGATTGAAGTAGGAATAAGGTAGGTGCCGTGTTCTGTAACCGACACGCAACATCTTTTGGTTTGCCAAATGCTCCAACATGGGAGTACCGCTAAACGAGCGAGGCGGCACCTCCTCGCGTGATTCATAGACGAAAACGTCATCATGTGGCTGTGAAATCCCAAGAGCCAAGAACTGATCATCGAGAGTGTAGTCCAGCTTTGTGCTTGCCAAATACCAACGCCCCGCAGAACAAATAACGAGCAAACAGACTCCCGTCACCAACATTGATCCTGCAAGCCGAGCCAACCGCAACCTGAGTCTGCCCTGCAGGACTTCGGTAACAATGACGGTTAATGCCATCAAGTGCATGACACCCACGACATCAGCAACCCGTGTTGTGATGAACCCTGGCAGGATGAAGAGTGCCATCAAATCCTGTGGTAATTGATATTTATCCAGCATGTAGGGAATGCTGACCAACGGACTTGCGAAACTGGAAACCACACCCGTTACAGCCATCTCGGCAGTCGCGCCCGGCGATAAGTCATCCCCAACATACCAAGCTGCAAACGAGATAAACAGGAAGGCAAGGATCTTTCCAATGTGTGGAAACGGGTAGGCAAGTGGTACAAGAATACGAGCAGTCGAGTCCTCGATTCCGTTTCTCGGTTGACCATCACGATGCAATAATTCTTCAGCATGTTCCGAGATCTGTGGCAGAACGACAAAAAGCTTGCCAGTTGCGATCGCGGTCAACATGGGCTCCTGCGCTGCAGACACCAGATCTCGATAACGAATTTGAGTCACAGAAGTTACTAGCAGTGGCAAGGCTCCGAAGGTAGCCACAGCACTGGCAACAACAAAAATCAGCAGGTAAGCCTGCAGACGCGACAACTCCTCAAAATGCATCGTCCCCGCAGCTGCAGCCGTCAGCGCAAACAATCCCAATGGGGCGATTCGAATCAGGAACAGGTTGACTCGACTGATACCACTGGAACACAAATCCAGGAAATCCAGCACAGGTTCTTTCTCGGGCGTCAGCATCAGCGCGGACCCAAAGAACAGACAAAACACAACGACGGCGGGCACGTATTCATTCGTCAATGCCCGAAACACATTGGTTGGAATGAACGTCGTCACAAAATCCTGTTGTTCAACCAACGAGGTGTCATGGTCAGGACTGAAAAAGGAGGCTCCTGTGATTGGCGGCAAAGCAAGCGAGACAATCACAATGAGCAGGATTGCAAGAACCCAAAATGTAAGCAGCACCGAAGCAGTTACCAGCCCCAATTTTTTTGCCTGTGCAGGATCAAGACGCCCCATCTTTGAAACCAACGAAAGCAACAGATAGGGCAGCACTGTCATCTGCAACAGTCCAACATAAGCCTGCCCAAGCACCTGCAAGTGGCCACAATAATCACCAAACAGCAACCCACAGACAACGCCAAGCACAAGCCCTAACGCAATCCACAGGCCAAGCCTGGAACGTTTTGGCGGTACCGACAGATCGTCTGTTAACTCTGCCCCGTTGTCCACCTCAGCCGTGGGTCGCGATGCCTGATTCAAACTCATAATCCCAATAATGCAGAACTTCCTCAACTGCGTCCCAGTTTACGGCCTGCCAGGCAATGCTCCAAACCCCCACCCATAAAGACGTGAAGCACAGAAACCTCTTGCAAAACCTCGTGGACAGCCAGCCACCGAGCCGACAACAGAATCGTCTGCCCCCTGTCGACGCACACCGATTATCATGAACGGGAAGAAGATAAAGCACCCGTTGGTCAATGGCCCCTAAGGCAAAGCGAAAGATATTGTCGGTGAACACGAGCGAAAACATTCTGCAAGATCGCTCTGCTGCATTTTTAGTGATGCTTTCGTTTGTCAGCTTGCTGATCAGCTACGTCACTTCCATTTTCGTCGCTCGAAGCCTTGGGCCTGCTGGATTTGAGACTTATGTAGTCGCAATCGCCACACTCACCCTTCTATCAACACTTTCGGAATCAGGAGCAGGAAAAGCCGCGATTCAGATTTTGCCGGTCTATCAAGCATCTGCCAAATGGCAGCTGATGTCTGGCTTCTGGCGATTTTCCATACGATTGGTTTTGCTTGTCAGCTGCGTCATGGGACTGTTAGTGCTGCTGGGAGACATGAGCCAACAGCGTACCACCGAAGACCATGCCATTCTGATTGCCGCACTATTTCTCCCTGCCGCTGCCCTGTCGGGCGTTTGCATTGACTTCCTGATGGCCATTCGAGCTCCCATTCTGGGCGCTACCATCGCAAGACTGGTCATCCCAATAACCACTTTGATTCTGATGATGTTGGGCATGCACTTCATCAGGTCATTCACTGCCCCTTGGGCGGTTGCTTGCTTTGGCTTGGGCTCAGTGCTTGGCCTCGCTCTTGCAGGTGTCGCCTACCGGAAACGATCATCCGTCGAGGTATTGAATGCAACCCCTGAACAGGACCGTCCGTACTGGCTCCGTGAGTGTCTGACCTTCCTGACATTAGCCACGTTTGCTTCATGGATTTTTCGTTCCAGTGTGATTGCTCTGGATCTTCTTTCACTGCCCCCCGAAGATGTCGCCAGCTTCGCGGCAGCAGCTGAGACGGGTGGGCTCATCCTGTTACTGTCCAAATCGACAGACAAGTACTTCCAGCCCTATCTTGCGGTATTCATTGAGCGTCACGCATGGTCTGAAGGTATTGCCATGCGAAAACGGAGACTCCTCTGGGTCAGTGCAACTTGCACGGCATTCCTGAGTATCGTCCTATTGGCAGGCAAGCCAATCCTGCGTCTGTACGGCAACTCGTTTGTCAACGGTTATCCCGCACTGATACTCATCGCAACAGGCTGCTGCTTTTGGAGCATGTTTTCGCTCGCGCCTGCCTATCTGAAATTCAGTGGCCTGAACCGACTCGTGCTGATCGTCACCGCGACTGCCGCACTGGCGATGATCACACTCACCCTGTTACTTGGCTACTGGTGGGGTACGACGGGAGCAGGACTGGCATTTTTTCTGGTGCTGACCGGCACATCCTCTACTTTTCTGTGGCTGGCAAGAAAACACTTTCTCAAGCAAACGCGTCGGCCAGCAGTCCAGCCAGACCCTTCATGCGTGAATAACTGATGCTTCGTCAAAAGCTGAACTGTATTTGACAACGATACAGCCAGCCACGCTCGCCCGGCACAATATCAAGGGACGAAGAATTAATCGGAGCACCATTGAGATGAGAAACATCCACGACTGCCTTGGCATGATTTTCACGGAAATACCACGCTGCTCCCGCAGCAATCTCATCAGAACTTTGGTTTGCCCCACCCAAATTCCCGGAATCACCCACCACACGCGAACAACGCGTCAGCAACTGAAAATTGGCAGGTGAGATAAAGTAACCATATTGCAGCCAGAATCCGTGGTCAAAAAGAGAAGGGACATCAACACCTTTAAAATCAGCAACACTTCGGAAGTAATACTCCAGCGTTCCTGACAAACCCCGATACTTGAACGAGTAATCAGCACAAAACAGATTGACCGAGTATGAAATCGGCGTGTCACCAAAACGCTTTGATAACATCGAAGCAAGTGTCTTTCCTGAATCTACTACCCTCAATGTATTGAACTCAGTCGTTCCACGACTGTCGATTCGGCTTGACGCATACCCCAACCCAATCCGGGTTGCCAGCCTTTGGTGGTTTTCAAAATCTGCCAATTCTCCTAAACCCCATTTTCCGGTGGGATAGCTGTGGAGACGCGCGGAATAGGCGAAATTACTGTCCAGCGATCCAGTACTACCGGTTTCGGCACCGCCAGTCACTAGCCCATTAAAAATGGCTGCCTCCCAAAACACAGGACACAAGAACCTTCGACTCGCTCCGTAAACTCCCCACGCAAAACTACGGTTCACATCAAAAAAGGTACTGGCGACAGAGCGATCAGTGAACTCGAGTTCTTTGCCAGATAACCAGCGTGCAAGAGTGAATGGCATCTTGTACTTACCGGTCCTCAAGCCAAATTGTCCCCGACGCAAACCCAACTTGGCATGTCCCACGTCATAACTGAGGTAGTAATCAAGCAGCCGAACGTCGTCGCCACTACTGCTTCGGCCATCGAGCTGAATCAGAAAATGAAAGTCGGGATTGAACGCAACCCCGGAAAATATCAGACGACCACGTTTGAGCTGAAACTGGTTCTGGTCGTTGCCTGATCCCGTCGAATTCAACACGGTGTGTCGCAACTGTCCCCAACCGTTGAACCGCAATTGAAAGGGATATTCCGACGCCCCCAGATCACGCGAGTGCTGGCTTGCAATTAGGAACCCACGGTCATAACCGACTCGCAACCCATTGATCCAACTGAGCTCCGCATCGCTATCAAGTCCATATCCATACGACGGTTGGTGGGGGTCATAACAGCCACAACAGTAGCTGTCACAACCACAGTCGCTGAGACCTGACTCCGCCTCACACTCAAAAGCCACAGGAGTGACCGGTTGCAGGTCCATTTCCCAAATGGCCTTATCCAAGGCGATAAAAGCCTGGCGATCGATCAAGGAAAAATCGTCACGGGATGCAGACGCGATCACGTCGACAGTGGCAGGCCCCCCGACAGTCGCAGGCAACGCCGAATCATCGGACATCGCACGATCCGTACTCGCTACGGCCAACAAAGCCACGCAGAGTAGAGACCTTGTTCGGTTCATCCAAACCGAAGAATGCATGGATGTTTGTCTCGCAGAAATGAGGCATGATCGTCAAATTGATTAGATCGGCCATAACCGGCGGAATCCGAACCTGAGTTCGATTCATAACCAATGATCCGAAATGGGTAACTTTACCGATTAGCTCAACAAGAAGTTTCATTCACGTGTTTCACGAAATTTTGAAATCGAACTTCCATAGGGCTTTGCAGATTTGGTACTCCCCGACTTAGGCCTCATGTCATCTCCCTATCGAATTCGCTTATGATTCGCTTCAAACATCTGACGATTGCATTTTCCCTCACGTTAGCTGCTGCATGGTGCCACGCCCAAACCACTGATTCTGCGTCATCCCTGTCCACGACGGCACCTATCAAGAATCAATTCCTTAACACGGGTACGCTCTCGGAGTTCTCCCAACCACTCACTGCCGACAAAACTAAATCAGATAGTTTGCCCATGACGGCATTTGAGGTTCCCCCGTTCGAGAGTTCTCCTCCACTTTCGCGGGAAGCCGGACTGGATTTTGTTCACGCCGACTCGTTCTCTTCACTGCATGACACGCAGTTCGAGGCATCGGCAAACGATAAGTTGAACTTGCTCAACGCAGCGAACGACAAGCCAGACGCTGATCTGAAGTCGGATACTGACTTGGAAATGGGAGCTGTGCAAGCGTTATTCCATTATCACTTGGCGGAAGCGGAGCGAAGCCAAACAGATTTCAGCGAGCTTGATGCAGTCAACTTTCAAATAGACAACACCGAAAATTTCAGCATGCCACTGGAAGCTCCCATTTTGCAGTCGTCGGCTGCCTACGGGCAGTCCGGCGTCAACAGTGTTTCCCAATTCAACGTGGGCGTAGATTTGTACGGCGCGCCCGACTTCAAGAATGGGTTACTGATCTATGGACAGAATGTTGCGATGAAAATCGGCGGTTATGTGAAAGCAGACTTCATTTACGACTTCGATCCCATCGACTCGACAGACTCCTTTGACACTACCAAGATTCCGGTAAATGCCCTGCCACGAACCAACTCCAGATTTCATGCCAGACAATCAAGGCTCAGCTTTGACACACGCTGGAAAGGTGGAGGCGAGGTGGTCAAAATCTACGTGGAAGGCGACTTTTTCAGTACCGGCGACACATTTCGATTGCGACAAGCATATGGCGAGTCAGGTCGATTGCTGGTTGGCAAATCATGGACTGCATTTACTGATGTGGCAGCTGCTCCAGCCACGCTGGACTTCGAGGGCTCGGTTTCGTCTGTCAACCGCCGCCAAGCTCAAGCCCGATACACATTCCCAATTTGCGATGACGTTGTCACTGGCACCCTCTCACTCGAGGACACGCAGTTTATCATTGCCCTTGATCCTGCGATGGGAACCTCACGTTCACCCACCCCCGATTTTATCGGACATGTTCGCTTGGCAACCGACCTGATTCAACTGCAAGCCGCAGCGCTGTTTCGGGAAGTAGGCTTTCAACCCACGAACGAAAGCACCATCACAAAGCCTGCTGGGGGCATGAACTTCACTGGCGTTCTCATGTTGACCGGACGCACGAAAGCCTACTCACAGGTGTTATTTGGAAAAGGCATTGGCAGTTATCGATCACTGCCAGATGCTGCAGCCGTAACCGGTGGAAGCGCCGCCTTACTGCCGATGTTCGGCTGGATGTTCGGGCTCACGCACGAGTGGAACGACTTACTGAGTTCCAACTTCACTTACGCAGCCAACAACATTGAAAACACCAGCGGCCAAACAGGCGATTCCGTCAAACAAACAACCTATATGGCGATCAACCTACTCGCCAAACCACAGAACAGAACCACATTGGGCATCGAGTACTTGTACGGCACACGGACCAACAAGGACCTGCAATCCGCAGGTGCGCACAGAGTCCAATGTGCCGTGATCTTTAATCTGCCGTAAGCCAACGCCAACAAGGAGGAAACGACTAGTTGGCGTTTCCTGCTGGTGCTTCTGGCTCTTCCAAACGCACCATCAACCACTGCTGTGTCTCTCCATTTTCAAAGTGAATCAGGACGGGCGTCTGATCCTCTGTCAAACCAGAGATGCCCGCTTCCATGACTGGCCACTGCTTGCCCTTGGCAACCCAGGCGACGCGTTGTGACTCTTTGTCCACAGCTCCTTCTACTTCCTGACTTTTGTCAGTGGTGCTGTTGTTGAATGTACCGGCCACAGCACCATCCTTGCTGACAGCCAGTTGCAAGAACTGAGTGGGCGCGGGTCCGGATGCTTCTCCATCTTGCGTCAAAGCAAACACGCCCAGTGACATCCACTCCGAGGACGCGGCAGGTTCCGGAGCTGACTCGGCAATTGTCATTGCCTGCTGAGCGTACTCATCCGACGTGGCAACGGGCTGCCCTTCGTAATACACCGTGCTGTTATCGTAATAGACGTTCCCGCCGTAGTTATATTGCCTCGAATTTGACCAACCCCACGGAAACCAATTCGTTACCGCGGCCCACGTCGCCACGTGGTAGGGATGGTTCCAGCGGTAACGTGCGTAGTCAGGATGGTCCTTGTAAAAATCGTAACGAGGATAATGGTCGTGCATTTGCTCTCGCACCTCGTCACGTCGATCGTATCGATCCTGGGTCCGCTGCGGCATGTCCTCGACTCGTGCGGCTCGATTCTCTGTGCCAGTTGTTCGTCGATCTTGTCGAGTTCCTGTTCGATCCTGACGACCATCTGTTCGATCATCCGACAGCTTCCCTCGATTGTCGACTCGGTCCTGCCGATCAGCTGCATTTACCCGATCAGCCGCCCCTGGACGTGTCTCCGCCATTCCAGGCAGATTCGTGCGATCAGCGAGCCCCGGAAGCTGGCCCGTTTGAGGCCCCCGGTTTTGCAAGAAGTCACTTGCTGCATTGTTGGAAGGCATCGGCCGTGCACCATCAGCCGGACGGGTTCCCGCCGCAGGGCGATTTGCACCGCTGGAGGGAATATCGAGAAAGCCTTGCAACTGGCTCTGTGATGGACGACTCCCTGAACCCACCTTTCCTGCATCGAGATTTGGCCGCGAGGTTCCGCCACCAAGTGAACCACCACCGGGAACCGAAGGACGAGTTCCCCCGTTGGGCAAATTCGGACGGGTCGTGGAAGGATCGGGGCGACTGGGGGACGCCGTGGGTCGACTGGGCGAAGTACTGGGTCGACTCGCTGATGGGCTGGGTCGACTCGCGGATGGGCTGGGTCGACTCGCGGATGGGCTGGGTCGACTCGCGGATGGGCTGGGCCGGCTCGCGGATGGGCTGGGCCGGCTCGCGGATGGGCTGGGCCGGCTCATCGAAGGTGAACGGCTAGCCGAAGCCCCCCCACCACCACGACTGACACTCCCACCACCACTGCGACCGCCACCGCCTCGAGCAAGCAGTTCGGTGTTGATGGACATCGAGAGCATCAACATGAACACACAGAAACACGAACGGTGAAGCATCACGCGACTAAGATTTGATAACGACAAATACATTCAAACACCTGCGAAACTAACTAAGATTTTGGATTGCAAAAATGTGGCTTGAGAGCCAAATCACTCACACGACGCATGACAGCGAACCTCACTGACGTACCACTGTGACTTCAGCGATATTTGGCAGCAGTTGACCATCGAAAGTTCGGCTCACTGACTTGAACGCGAACCCTGCCTCACCCTGACGAGTCAGAACATTAACCGCCGATGTCGTGTGGCCAGTGGCGGTATGCCCCTTCTTTCGCACGTGCCAGCTTTCTGGTTCCTGAGCATCGGCCTCATCAGCAGACCAGATCCCTGTTGCAAATCCTCCGTCTGAATCAAATGTCCATGAGCGAATCCGCTTTTCAACAGCATCCCAACCGATGATTTGCATCCCAGACAAGTGAACGCCCTGCTGATCGGAAACAGCAAAGGCCCGATGCAGAAAGTTCTGATTTTTAGTCCAGTGGCAAACCGTTTCGATTCGGCCAGTCTCATCCTGGTCGATCCAAGTGCCGACCAGCCATTCCAATTGCTTCAGATGCTCGTAATTGGACATTGAAACCTCTTCAACTTTTTCCTCCACACGATCCAAAAGCCAAACACCATCCCTACGCACATGCACTGCTGAGTATTCAGTGACTCGATCCTCGAGCTCAGCCCCCCGAAAAGTTGCCCGTCCCTGCTCGACAGCAACATTGGGTGAAACAAATTGAATCGCCTCAACCACCACCTCGATATTCAAGCCGTCCGCATTTTCGAATACGGTTTTAAATTGATTTTCGATTGCTTCTCGACCGGTGAGTCGGCGTCCATCAACGGGCGTCACATAAACGGCCTCGGGGGACCAATGACTGGCCACGGCCTTGGCATCTTGACGGTTGAATGCTGCCACGTAGGACGCAATTGCCTTCCGAATGGCCTGCTCATCTTTTTCCTGAGCCACGGTAGTTCCAGCTTGTCCCCAACAAATCCCGCAACTCAGGATTGCAAGAGACATGACCATCCCCAGCCTGCCATGCTTCCACGCTCTCCGCACCACTTGCAACAACAATGTCATCTCATTTCACCTCAGGTCGTCAATAAAACTTTCGTGGACAATGCCGGACTGCCCGGCGGATCTACTCAAACACCTGCCACTTGCAAGCGGATGAAGATTAAAGCTATCCACAGATTTTGCCAAGTGGCCGCATAGTATGCCTCAGATATTCAGCCCCCCACACGCTCACAGACAATAAAAAAAACGCCACTCACGCGACTGCGTGACTGGCGTTTGAGATGAGCTTAACTTGTCAAAAGGTGCAGGGCAGACTACTTGAAATCGGCGCTGTACTTGTTCACCAGTTGCCTCCGCATTGCCGCGGTTTCCCCTGCAATTTGGCCCCAAATGTCCTCCAAACTCTTTGCTCCTTGTGAGCGTTCCTGCATATGAATCTGGGCTATTTCACGCCCCTGTTGCTGACGAGAGGCATTCATCGCGCTAACTCCTGACCCCATTCCTTGCGGGCCATACGGGGTGGACCCGTACCCCATACTGGCGCGGTAACCACCATAGGAACTGTTCGAGTATCCGGAAGTTCCACTCCCACCCGTTTGCGACACTCTCAACGCACTGGACCTGCCAACGCCCTTCATAAGCGACTCACAATTTCTGAAAGTTGCCGCAATCGTTGCTCCAAAATTGACAAGATCGGGATCGACATTCAAAATCGGCAGGCGATCGATTTTTCGTGAGTATTTGTCGTACCAGATCGCACCTTGTCCGAACGACTGAAAATGATGGTCATCCCGGAGGTCGTCCATCAAAGCATTGAGCGAATTCCAATACTGCTGCGTTGCCAGCAGAGTCTTCTTCTTGGGATCATTTGCGTGTTCGGATTTGGCATCCTGAACAGCATGGGTCATCGAGGTGGGCAATTCCATCACACTCATCAGTTTACGAGTGCCTTCATCGCCAAGATTTCCACGCAACATGAAGGTATTTCCACTGACCGACGGCTCCCACT
>Ga0315330_10003052_pt1 | contig 11472 bp, 26 predicted proteins | sample M140m34915metaG_FD_203453 | JGI IMG/M metagenome (GOLD analysis project Ga0315330, IMG submission 203453) | Ammonia-oxidizing marine archaeal communities from Monterey Bay, California, United States - M1 40m 34915 | ecosystem: Environmental > Aquatic > Marine > Intertidal zone | place: USA... | reverse complement strand
TCCCACATAAGACTTACCAACCCTGTTCGCTGCCATAAGAAGTCTTTGATTAGCTTCAGCTCCCGCTGTATGAAAATTTTTTTGAAATCTATAAGGTTTATAGTAATTCAATTTATTTTCTTCGTATCTTTTTGTGAGTGTATCGGTTATCTCTTGTATTCTTTTTTTTTCAGTAGACATAATACTCCACCTCAAATCTTATCTTATTTTTTTTTAGCATGCAACTCTATTATATAATATATATCTATGCCCGCCCGCCCAACCAGAATTATAGATACTTTTTATTAGATGTCAATATTTATTTTTATATTAGTATATTACCATATTCTAATATAGTTGTGTGTGTATGATTTACTTTCATATAGACTTATATTCCCCACGAATGAGTTTATGGGAGATATATATATACACGCATATGCGATGGGGGTCGATACCCCAACCGAAAGGGAATATTAGTATGTCCTAATATACTGATATTAGCGGGGCATCCATGCCCCTGTTAGTTATTTATTTCCAAGTATTTTTATATTGAGCTACAATTTCCTCAGGATATATTTTTTCACTTCCATTTTCTAATACATCTTCCCACCACCTGATACCCATTGACAATCTTGCTATTGCAAACTTACTCATATGACTATTCGATATATAAAAGAAAATATCATTTCTCCCGCCCGTATCAGCAACACTTCTACCATTGTCATCTACATCAGGTAAAGTTTTGACTTCTCTTTCAAATTTTACATCAACCCCCATTTGGTTTTTGAAGTATTCTTCAAATTCTTTTGAGCCGCCATCAGGCATCAATGTGCCAGACAATACGCATAATTGATTAAATTTATTCATAATTTACTCCGTTTTTAAATCAGGTTAATTCCTGATATACCTATACAATAATTGATAATGATATCAATGTCAAGATTTATTTTAATATTTATTTAATTAATTTGTTGTTCGCAATATTAGCATTTGCTTATATACTTATTTTAAGTTTATCAGCCCCGCCCACCATCCCATTATAAAGCAGCTGTATGAAATGTCAAGCTTTATTTTTATATAAGTAAATTACCATATTAGAATATTCTAATATAGTTAAGTATGAATATTAGCATTTGCTTATATGCTGATTTGCCTGAGTCCTATTTTAAGAAGGGAAGGGAAGACAACCCGTGAGAGGCCCTTAGAGGGCCAAGGTGGCAAGCAGACATTCACAAATGCTCACCACCCCGGCAGAGGTGTTTAACTCTCGTTTTCTTTGTCAGATGACAAGGTCAATACTGCTTTTATTTTGCCCTCCAATACATCATGCGCAATCAAGTCTATTCGTGCCTGAATAGCATCGTACATTTCTGTTTTTGTTACAAAATCGCTAGCATCATCTTCTGTTAGAAAGGTGTCTAAATCTGATAGGTCATAGTCGCCCTCAACTACGCAATCATAATCACTAGGGCAAAAGTTGTCCTCTGTGAGAATACTGCGTTTGTTGATTTCTTCTTCAACCGCATCCTCTATATCACTTTCATGCACAAGATTTTCTATCATTCTTTTCAGTTCTGAATAATAGCTTTGAGCTTGTCTCTCGGCCTCTACTACTCTATTGTATAGACCGAATGTTAAAAAGTTTCTTATTTTGTCCATTTTTACTACCTCGCCAGGTTAATTCCTGGTATGAGTCTATAATATTAAATTCCATATACATTGTCAATAAAAATATGTAAATAAATATAAATATTTATCTTGACTTTCATATCTTTTATTGCTATCATATTTACAGACTGCCGGGATAAACTTTATCGGATAATCCACCCCTGCGTGAATGATTTTTGAAGGCATATTAGTATTTGCTAATATTATTATATTAGCATATTAGTATATTATTATATTCTAATAAAAGCATATTAGCATATTCTCATATTATTATATTATTATTTTTTAATTCAAAAATGGAAGGGAAGGGAAGGCAATATTAGTATTTGCTAATATACTAATGGAAGGCATATTAGTATTTTCTAATATTATAATAAAGGAATATTAGTATATTCTAATATACTGATATGCTGATGCTACCATATTTTAATCTAAAAGTCAAGTTTTATTTTTATATGTCTTTGGCTTTCTAAGGCTCTAATTCATATCATATCAAGGTTTTTATTTTCTTCACTATAGATAATGCATTAATTCAATAAAAGGCCTATTCTGGGAATATTAGTATATGCTTATAAAGAAACAAGGAATATTAGTATATCCTTATATGCTTATTAATCTATATGAGCGTGTGAGTGCGACAGTATAAACCTCTTTTAACATTCCCCCGCCTGTATAGTCTAGTATCTTAAAAGGCCTGTATAGCTTATATATGAGTCTTATATGTATATGTATAAACGGCCATTGAGTGTTTTTGCGGGCTTCTGATTTGATTAGACCTGTATAAGTATATTAGGATATTCTAATATAGATTGATAATAAAAAGCCCGCTATATTTGCGGGCTAATCAGTTATAAATTAATCAATATTTTTAATCATTAGCTAGAAAAATAACAATCATAAATATTAATAATATTTCTATGGCTTCAATCATGCTTGACCCCCGGCATACTTTGCCCCGTTGCCATGAACAACAATAGCTATAGATTTAAAATTACTATCCCCGTTGCACTTGTTACACTTTGCGCAAGTTGTCTTGCTGCCCTCTAGAGTGGCCATACATTGTTTTTCATTACTTGTTATCTGTGATAAATCTGTAATAGTTCTGAATGTTCTCAGGCCTTTTTTCCATGCGGTTTTTGCTTGCTCTAAAGTTTCACATGAGGTCATCAAGATATTTTTAATATAATCATATGATGATGTTTTTATATTTGCTTGATGTGTATATCCCGTGTGAGATTTTGCAAACCTTAAAAGGCCATGCCATACACGAGCGGGTATTGCTGCCGGGTCGCCATATGAGCCGAGCCGCACATCTTGCCCCGCTGCCAGCATTGCCAAAGGATATAAATTATTCCCATAATTTAGCTTTTTATAATTGCCCTTTTTATAGGATTTATATACCGCTAAAATTGGCATTGGATTTACATAGCATGAACGATTAGAGGCCATGCCTTTTTTCTTTTGCGGGTCTATAATTCCCCTATGTGGGCAATTCCCACAAATGGAGTAGTCTTCCCCTATTCTATTTGCTGTTATCGGGTCTATATCGCTTCTGATTATCCAGGTTTGGGCCATTTCTCCTATTTTCGGATTTTTGCCCGCTGGTTGATAGACAACGATAATCGGTTTTCCATCAATAAGACTAGGCCCATCATATATAATTGTACTTGTCATTTTTTTTACTCCAATTTTAATTTATTTTTCTAATCAATGGCTAATTCTTCAGCCATTTCTAATATATTATCCTCATCATGATATTCACCATTTGAAAATTGTTTTAATTTGTCTATGGTTTCATCATATGAAACCGGGTTATCTTGCAATTCCTGTATCATATTAAAATATTGCTCGTTAAATGTTCTACTCATTTTAATTTCCTCGTTGTTTCTGAATATTTGCGTTTGAAAGGATTATAGATTTTTCTCTTCAATCTTTTTATTTCTTCTTCCTGATGATTGCATACTTTTTTTAGTGCTACCACCAATCCAATCAAACCTAATTTTGTAAATTTATTCATTCCTTTCTCTTCTTCTCTACTCACTTTACATCTCATTTATTTCTAAAATTTCTCCATTATCTGAACTCTCATCTATGCAAGTGTCCTTTGTAGTATAACTTTCTACTGCATCATCTGGCTCAGTATATTTATTTTCCCATTCATTCCATGCCATAGGTTTATAATTAAATTCTTTACGATAAACTATAGGTACTTTTACCTCATGTGTAATTTGTAAATCATATAATTTAATTATTCTAAATGTTTTATGTTTTGGTCTTTTATCTTTACTCATTATTTATATCTCCAATGTTAATTTATTTGCTCTATATCTGTTATCTCATCATAACCAGGTAGGTAATGGTCAAGTTCTCTTTCAAGGTACTCAATAAAGCTTTCTTTCATATCCCAGTTAAGATTATCCTTATAATCTTTTTTATAAGCTAACCAATCTAAATACAAATATTGAATAGCTTTTTCTTTGCTTTCATGGTCATTAATTTTTAATTCGCTTTTTTTCATTTATATCCTCGTTGTTGTGGGCTTCCCTGCCCGTTTATTTATTCCTTATTACTATTAAATATCGTAGTAATGTTTATGTTTCATCAGTTGAATTTTGTGTACTACAAATTTTCCCTCTTCGTCTTCACATAAAATTGATAGTTCATTTTCAAACAGAACAACTCTTACAACATTGTGAAAGTTGGTATCTGCGCCATTAAGCAAATCACCCTCATATAAAGCCCTTTTGCCTTTTTCCCATTCATAAGACCAGATAAGTTCTCTAAGTCTATCACGATTTTTTGCTTTTAAAATTTTCATTGTCTTTTATCCTCGTTGTTGTGGGCTTCCCTGCCCGTTTATTTATTCCATATATAGAATTATAATGATATTTATAAAGAAATCAATATTAATTATCAAATGAATTTTTTAGTGCAGAAAACATGAAATATTAGAATATTATAATATTAAAAAATAAGTATATTAGAATATTAGTATATTAGAATATGCTAATATACTAATGTAAAAAAAATCCAACAAAAAAATCTGCCTGGTTTTAAGAAGGAAGGGGAAGGAAGGGTAAGTAGCAGCCATCAACGAGGACTCAGCGAACGACTTTATAGGAATTAAATAAAGTTTACTACTTACCCATACTTCCTTCGTTAGATAACAATACTATAAACTTTCTTTTGTTTCAAGATTATTCTCTAATTCCTCTAATCTTTTTAACTTTTCCTTAGTATCATAATATCTTTTTTTCTGCGCTTCTTTGAATTTATCAGAGTTAATTTGATAGTAACCCCTTCTATATTCTTTTTCAGCTTGTACTTCTTCTTCTGTTCTATTTTTTCTAGCTTCTTTTTTGCTCGCCAGTATCTTATCTCTTGTTTTTTGATACTGTTCTTTGTTTCTTAAATCTATTTTTTCTTTATTTTTTATATAATATTCTGGGTCATATTTACTCACAATTTCGCTCCTTATATGATTTTACAAAACTATCGTGTTCTTCTTTAGAAAAGACTCGGTTTGGCTCTTTTACCGCTAGTTCTGCTATGTATTTTTGCCAAGCATTTTCGACACTAACCCCTGCGAAAATAGCATCCCAATTGTTTCCGAGTATTTCATCGGAAACTTGACTAGGCCTTTGTTTACTTCCTTTTGACATAACTCCTCCTAGAATGGAATACCATCATCTATTTCTTCTTCCCTTACAGGCTCTTTTGCAAACACACTTTCATCTTTGCCCACAGGTGGCTCAGATTTAAGCTGTATGTTTCCATAGATAGTGCCTTTTTTAGATTGATTAATAAATATGGCTACATCGTATGTTTTTGGGTTTTTGTTCTGTTTATTACTATCTTCTACTTCTTTATTGCTAAAGATAGGAACATTTTTACCATTTTCTTCCGTTTTTCTAGAAATCATATCAAGGAAAGCGGCTGTTTCCGGCTCATCTTTAATATCTTTACTAATCCATACTGTTAAATATTCAGTTTTTACTGTCATTTTAAGCTCCGTATACTAAGTTAATGTTTAATTTACCACTATACTTTGTCGGTTTGCCAAGTTCTTGTTTACCTAACAAAGCTAAAGAATAGTGTTCTAGGTTGTCAATTAGATACTGTTCGTAATCCGCACTTCTCTCAAATGTCCATATCTTAGATTCGGTAGGATTCCAATTAACTAAATCTACTTGTTTTACAGGTATATTTAGCATATTAAGTATCATCATCTGCCCGGCTATCTGCGGCAAATACTGTTTTGGAAACTCAGGATATAATCCTTGGCCCATTTTACTGCATTTTACCTCAATAATTCGGCTATCATCCATTGATAAGCCATCGGGAGTTGTTGATATGTCTACCACGACATCTTCCTTTAGATTTAACCAGTCTTGAATTATATAATTTTGCTGATTATCCCCATAGTCTTTACACATTTTTTGATTTACCAAGATGTGTTTAGCAATACCGCTCATTTCATGCTTGTTGCCGTACTCAATATAAGGTAAGGCTCTATCAGAAATTTCAGGCTCGGTATTGTTAAGGTCGTGCTGTAATCTTCTTGTTCTTTCTGTTGGCGACATATAAAACTGGCCCGCAGATTTGTATGTCAGCCCAAAGGCATAGTCTTTAAACAGACTACTTCTCAGATTGTAATGCTTTGGCAAGTTGTTGCTCATCGGTTTTACCATCTTTTAGCCCTCCTTTTTTAATTTCATTTGTAACAGCTTTAGATTTGTCTTTAGCTGATTGTATGCTTTTAACACTTGGGTCAGTTATCTTTGTTTCTGCGCCCTTTTCAGCAGCATTTCCATCATCATCATAAGAAGGTAATGCAAATAAAGACTGTAACCCATATCGTTTAGCATAAGTTATACCTGCGCCAAGTGCTTGTGCAGATTTAGTATCTCTTACAATTACTGGAACAGTAGACTCTATAGTTGCTTCATCTTCTATGTGGCTAATAGTTGTTTTAACCCATGTATGACTTTCGCTAAATCCTATACTTTGTGTATATACAAGACCTAGTTGAGCAGCCGGCTGTAGCGCAGCTATTACATCCTCTAAAGTAGAGTAGGTTGATTCAAAATGTGGATTAATTCCACCTTCTGTTGCATGATTAGCGAGTTTTTGAAACTCATTCATTGCTATTTTAAGTTTGTTCATAATATTTACTCCAATATTTGATTACTTGTAGAGATAATATCATACATTTATTTTAATGCAACAGTTGATTTAGTGTTTTTTTATGTTAAAATTGTTTTAATTACTTAACTGTGAGGAAAGATGATGAAATATGAAGATTTATCTAAAAAACAAAACGGAGTGGAGCATGCGAAAGCCAGAGATAGAGTCCAAGCTAAGCAAGTTTGGGAACGAAAAAAACGGCAAGAACACAGACTTGCGGCTGCTAAATATCAGCGAAAAATTAAAAGATGAATGAGAAAGAATTTAGCGCTTTTATTGATGTTATAGAGAAACAATACCCAAGACAACAACCTTTAAATGATGTGCAAAAGGGTATGTTCTGGCTAAGTCTTCAGAAATTTTTATTAGATGATTGTATGGCCGCTTTTGTATTACATTGCGAAAGTAAAGATGGCGAGTGGAAACCGCAAGTCTGCCATATAACTAAGTCATTAAAAAACACTGAAGTTTCTATTCGGGCTACTTTTAATGATTTTTTTAAACACAGAGAAATTAAAGATGAAAGAGCAATAAAAATATACAGACAAATGGGTGGTAGAGAAATGCACAAACTGCCAGAAAGTGTAACTAAAAAGAAAGAAGATTTATTTGTAGAGTTGTATATGGCCGAAGAATCACAGGAAACTTTTGCTGAACTTCCAAATAAATTAAAAACTAAATTAATAGGAGTCAAGAAGTGATTAGATTAGGAGATGTTGAGCTTGAAAAGGCTCTTATAAATTGGAGAGAAAAAGCGGGGGAGTTAGCGGATGCTGAGTCTAGCTATCAATATTATGAATCAATGATGAAACTTACTAAAGCTACTGTATTTTTAGAAACCAAAGATAAAGGTTTAACTGTTAAAGATAGAGAAGCTATGGCAGAAGTGCATAAAGATGTAGTTAAATATATTGATTTAATTAGAGTTGAGAAAAGAAAGTATCTTAAATTAAGACACGAAATAGACACCATACGAGAGTCTTGTAACTTGTTTAGAACTAAGTCAGCTAACATTAGAGGTGAAATGAAACTAACTGGAGAATTAGGATGAAACATAACAACGATTTTAGATATGATTTAAAAGTTGGCCAAAAGGGAGAAAGTTTGGTCGCTGATATGCTTGAGGGAGATAAGATAGAGGTTAAAAGTGAGCAAACAAAAACTGAAAAGAACTGGACAGTTAGTGGAAACTGTTATGTGGAGTACCAAAGTAGAAATAAGGAAAGTGGATTAGCTCATACTGAGTCAAAATATTGGGCAATAAATTTTATGGAAGATGAAGAACATTGTTTTACAATTATTATGCCTACTAAAAGAATTAAAAACATAGCAAGAAAATATTACAAAGAAAGGGGTGATGTAAAAGGTGGCGATAGTGATAGCTCAAGAGGGGTATTAGTACCTATTAGCGCATTAATTAAATCTTCTGCCCCGGCTTTAGATGATAAAAATTTACCGCCATCACAAGAAGATATTATTGCTTGGGCCTTATCTCAGGATAATTTTTAAATGCCAAAAAAACCTAACAAAGAAAGAAAAAAGCAATATGAGATAGCAGCACAGTATGGGTGTGTTGTTTGTAAAGTTTTGTATGGAGTAAAAACTGAAGCTGAAATACATCACTTAACTGGAGCTGGAATGTCACTTAGAAATGAAGATGATTTTATACCGCTTTGTGTAAATCATCATCGTGGCCCACAAGGTGTACATCATAATACAAAAATTTTTGAACAAAAATACGGAAGCCAAGAAAAACTAATGGAGATATTTAGAAATGACACAAAGAATGACTAAACATAATAAAGACTTGATAATTAAAACACATAAATTTTTAAAAAATAATGGAGTTTTATCTTATAAATTAACAGAACACTGCCCTATGATTGATTTGATATGCAAATACAAGGACAAAGTAGTTATGTTTAAAATAGTTACAGATAAAAAAGAACAAGTAACTCTTGAGATGAATGATTTAACAAAATTATTTATGCACAGCTACTTTATTATTAGAAATCAGGTTGAAGCATTAAACAAATTTAAATCAAGAGAGAAAAAAGAACAGAAAAAAAATGTAAATAATTTATTAAGCAATCATTTTGAAAAACATAAACTTGATGAGAGTTTTTATAATTTTATTCATTCAAAACCGAGAGAAAAATAATGATAGTTATAGAGAACGGCATACCTATTGGTAAAAAAGGAAAATATACAGAGTATTATTGTGCTTTGGAAGAAATGAAATCTGGACAATCATTTACAGTTGATAGTATGCTTGTAGTAGATGCTATTAGGGGTTATGCCTGGAAAAATAAAATAAAAATGTGTTTTAAAACTATTAAAAATGTTGGGAAACCTAAATTTTACAGGATATGGAAACTATGAACTTAGATAAAATAGAAACTTCATTGATTAAAAAATATGTAAAAGAGTTATCAAACAATGATTTATTTGTTTTGTTTCTGCATTATCAAAGAATAATTGATGATAAAGATTTAAATACCTTGAATGATAGTGTTTGGTTTTTTGTGCTTAAAGATGAAAAGCACAGGAGAAAATCAGATTAAAGCGGAATTGTTATCTAAACTTTTACCAAAATCACTTGATATGTCTAGTGTAAGCAGTGGTAAATCCCATGATGCGATTACACCACAAGATATATCGGTCATATTGTCGTATTCAAACCTTACTCAAAATCAAACTGACTTTCTTTTAATGAAATATCTTAGCGATTATTCAGCTATGAATAGATTATTTAGCCATTTTTATGAAAAAGCAGAAGAAATATTTGAAGATATTAAATTTAAACACCCCAAAAAGACTTTAGAGAAGATAGTAAACTGCGCCATATTAGAATGTGTAATGACAAGTTGTCCTGTTTGTAATGGAGTGGGTTATACTACTTTCAATAAAACCATTGAGAAATGTAGGCATTGTAACGAGGGTGTATTTATCTATGATGACTTTACCAGGTGTCAGATAATGACTATAAAGAAAGTTACTTATGGAAAGATAAGGCGAGGGTATAAAGAAATTATGGAAATGTTTTATGATTTAGAACAAGAATCTTTAGCCAAGATAGGCGACACATGAAAAAGAATTACTATTGTTATAGAGCCACAGTTGTTTTTAGTGGGTGTACTCAAGCAACAGATGAAAAAGATGCGATAAGAAAAGTGATTGCTGACTCAGAAAGATTACCTGAAACAGTTTCTTTTAAAGAATCAGAAGTTAAAGTTAGAAAACTCCAAAAAAAGCCTGAAAAGGGTTTATATCACGATTCTAAGTACGATTGGTAAGAAATTCGACTCCATACATACCCCTAGAAGCCACGTTTATTAGTCTTAGCATACTTACCTACCACCCCTAATGCTTAACAATATTTTTACTATCTTCTTGCTCGTTAGAATTGATTTGATTATTTTCTTCATCTACATCTGCTAGATTTTGCAGTTTAGGTTGTAAGTTAGGAATTGTTTTAACCAAATCATTTAATTCAGCGATTAATTCATCATCTGATTTCTGATGAGTGTTATCTACATTTAAGTTTATAGTTTGTGATGAGAAGTTTCCAAGCTCAAGAAGAAGTTTGGCTGTGTTTAATCTTACTGAATCCTGTTCACTTTTTAATAAGTCTTGTAATACAGATATAGCTAGACCGGATGTTCCAGAAATTCTTTCTTCGTTCTTTTGTCGAATCTCATTTAAATATTTATTTTTTAAGTATGCGCCCATTTGTCTTGGGGATTTATCTTTAGACCAACCCGCTTTTATAGCTGATTTTGTTGCATTTCCTGCCGAATCACCTTCACAAAAGTATTCTATGAATGCTTGTTCTTTTTCTTTATCTATTTTTTTAGGCATTTCTTTTCTCCATCCATTTACCTACCATTTCTCCTATATCTTTTTCAGGCATATAAGAAATTATTAAATCTTGTCTTTCGATTATCCATGATTTATCTAAAACTAATGACCCATCAATATCAGTACTTTCTTTATCTCCTGTAATATGAGATACAACTGTGATTGTTTTATCATTTTCTTCTACAATGAAACCGACTGAACAACACTCGGCTAACTCTGTTTCTAATTCATTAATGTCTGTCCACCCATGGGTAGGGCTTACAGCATCTTTCCAATGTAATAAAACGATTTTAGCTTTCATTTGTATTTAAAAATATATTTACTCCATAAATAACTTCTTGCAATGCTTACCACCATAAATATCAAAGATAGATGAAACATCTCCCATATGTTTATATGTATGTCATATAAAGGAAAAACTAATATTTGAATAATAACTGCAAGTATAAGTCCACTTCCTATATCTAATGTTCTATGTATTAGATGTTTTGTATTGGTCATTTTAGTTTTCTTAAAAACTTTAAATATTCTGCGCCCTCTTCAACTTCCCAAAATATCTTAATAAAGTCTGGGTGTGTGTCAGGTAATCTTGTGTTAAATACTGCTACTGCACAAGGCGACATCATTTTATTGGGTAAATTTAACATCTTGGCAAAGTTGTCATATTTTTTATACGAGCCAACTTGAACGCAGTGCATTGTTATATCTGAGTTTGCATCTTTAACAGGCATATAACCACTAACGTGAGTATGACCTGCCATAAGAATATGATCTCTT
>Ga0315330_10003050_pt1 | contig 11474 bp, 9 predicted proteins | sample M140m34915metaG_FD_203453 | JGI IMG/M metagenome (GOLD analysis project Ga0315330, IMG submission 203453) | Ammonia-oxidizing marine archaeal communities from Monterey Bay, California, United States - M1 40m 34915 | ecosystem: Environmental > Aquatic > Marine > Intertidal zone | place: USA... | reverse complement strand
GGTGTTGTAAGTGGTCCACAAATTTTAATTATCGTTTTAGTAATCGTTGTATTATTTTTCGGGGGCAAAAAAATTCCTGAATTAATGAAAGGACTGGGTAAAGGCGTTAATGAATTTAAAAACGCTTCAAAAGGAGACCAAGAAGAGGACGAAGGAGCATCTAGCGACGATCAAGAGTCAAAGTAAGTTTTCATGTTTAGGACGATTGCGGATATAAAACAGGCTATTGAATCTGGTACCTCAGCAGCGTCGATTGTTGAAGAAAGTCTTTCTAGAATTGCCGAATGTAATGATCTTAATGCATTTGTAGAAGTTTTTTCAGACTCTGCCCGCGAGGAAGCTCTCAAAATTGATGATAAAATCAAAAATGGAACAGCAGGTAGGCTCGCAGGAGTTATCCTAGGCATTAAAGACAACATATGCTATCAAGGGCACAAGGTTTCTGCTGCTTCTAAAATATTAGATAATTTCGAATCGTTGTTTACCGCGACTGTTTTACAGAAGCTCATAGATGAAGATGCAATTGTTATCGGAAGACTGAATTGCGATGAATTTGCTATGGGTAGTACAAGTGAAACCTCTTTTTATGGTCCAGTAAAAAATAATATAAACCCTAATTTTGTTCCTGGTGGTTCTTCCGGAGGATCTGCAGTTGCAGTATCAGCGGGTATGTGCACTGTATCATTGGGTAGTGATACTGGAGGTTCTGTTAGACAGCCTGCATCTTGGACCAATACCTTTGGATTAAAACCTTCCTATGGTAGATTGAGCCGTTATGGTTTAATCGCCTACGGGTCATCGTTTGACCAAATAGGAATTTTCGCAAATGAATTAAGTGATGTTAAGCTTATTTTTGACTTAACTCAGGGCAAAGACCCGATGGACTCGACGACTATAGCAGAACATCCGTTGCCTTATGATGAAGATAGACCTTTACGCATCGGATTCCTGACTGAATATATGAATCATAAAGGTCTTGACATTGAAATAAAACAGAAAGTAAATCTTTTGAAGATAGCTTTGCAAAAGGAGAATGTAGAGGTTCATGATTTTAGTTTTCCCTACCTCGATCATTTAGTTCCGACCTATTATGTTTTGTCTACAGCTGAAGCTTCTTCTAATTTATCTAGGTTTGATGGGGTTCATTATGGCTTCAGAAGTGAGACTTCAAAAGGTGTCGAAGAGACTTACAAAAACTCTCGTTCAGAAGGCTTTGGTGAAGAAGTTAAAAGAAGAATAATGACAGGCACTTTTGTACTATCTCACGGTTATTATGACGCCTATTATACGAAGGCTCAAAAGGTTCGACGTTTGGCAACACAGGCAACCGATGCTATTTTCGAAAAGGTGGATGTTTTGGTTACGCCAACAACAGCGTCTACCGCTTTTGAGTTAGGTTCTATTTCAGATCCAGTACAATTGTATCTTCAAGATATATTTACAGTTCATGCAAATATTACAGGGCACCCTGCAATAAGTATTCCTTTTGGCGAGCACACTAACGGCATGCCTTTTGGACTGCAACTCATGTCAGCTTGTAACGAAGAGGAAAAACTTATTTATTATTCAGAGGCAATCAAGAAATATTTTACGTAATGAACAAAAGGGTATTCATCTATTTTTTAGCGATCGCTTTTTCGGGCTTTTCTCAACCGACTAATCCTCCCAAAATAGGAGATTCTTTGCATAAGGACTCCTTTTTGAATACCGTTGAACAAAGCTTAAATGCATTTTATTTAGAATATGAGGATTTAGAAAATGTCGACTCTATAAGGCAAGCACTTGAATACCTCCCGACAGACCTTCCGGTTTATTCAGATGAAGTTTATTGTAAGAGATTGGATGAAATGAATGAAATTAGCCCTTTTCATTTAGATTGCAACCAAAGTACTTTAAGTACAATCAAGTATTTTCTTCAAAAAAGGCGTGGTTTCATTAAAGTCGTATTGGGTCGTTCTCCATTGTTCTTCGATATGTTTGAGTCTAAGCTATCCGCTTATGGTTTGCCTATTGAGCTTAAATACCTTTCGGTTATCGAAAGTGGTTTGAGACCTAATGTTAAATCACGCGTTGGAGCCCTCGGATTATGGCAATTCATGTATCGAACGGGCCTTTATTTTGGGCTCAAAGAAAACTCATACGTAGACGAAAGGATGGATCCAGAAAAAGCAACGGATGCTGCATGTAGATATTTAAAAAAATTATTTGGTATTTATGGCGATTGGAATTTAGCACTTGCTGCTTATAATGCTGGTCCAGGAAATGTTAATAAAGCAATAAGGAGATCAGGTAATAAAAAAACGTATTGGGAGGTCAGGCCGTATCTTCCTCAGGAGACAAGAGGCTATGTACCAAATTTTATCGCTGCAGCATATTTAATGACCTATCACAAGGAGCACAATATTTTCCCAGTAAAATTTAATTTACACAATATCGAAACGGATACTTTATGTTTTAAGTCTTCCATTCATATGGGAACAATTTCAAAGGTCATTGATTGGCCTTTGGAAGAAATAAAGGAACTCAATCCGATTTATAAAACGACTTACATTCCTAAGGCGAACCCTCCTTATTGTCTCACTGGACCCTACAAGAAAATTAGTTTGATAGCAGGTTTAGAGGACTCATTAATGGCTCTAGAACACTCAATATTTGGAACAGATGAGGTTCAGGTAAAACAGATTTTTGTGCAAGACTCAGCTTCGGGAGATACAATTCAAAAAACATTAAATATCTACTACCACAAGGTTCAATCGGGAGATGTCTTGAAATCAGTTGCTGCCTATTATGGTGTGAGCGCTGATGCAATAATGAATTGGAATGGTTTAAAGACTTCTAATATTTATATTGGTCAGCACTTGCGTATAGAAACCGAGAAAAAAATAACAGCACCAAAGCCAAAGCCAAAACCGGCAGTAAGTCCGACAACGCGAAAATATTATACCGTTCGCAGTGGAGATACTTTTGGTCATATTGCTGAAAAGCACAGAATATCTCAATCAAGACTAAAGAGATTGAATCCTAGGGTCAATATCAACCGGATTTCAATAGGACAAAAAATTAGAATCCGATAATATGAAGGCTTTTAGTCTTGTTTGTGGTTTACTCTTTTTAGTTGCTCTGTCCGGTTGCGATGAAAAAAACATCGCTGGGCTGAATGTGACGGGTAAGGTGGGAGAAATATTGATAGTTTGCGATGATGCGATTTGGCAGGCACCATTAACAAATGAGCTTGATACGGCATTGACTCAGTTTATTATGCCTTATTGGCCTGATGTTCCAACATTTGAATTGTTGCATAGAAATTCAAAAACTTTTGAGGGAGCGATTAAGAGACATCGAAATATTCTTTTTTTGACTATAGATAAAGGTCACACAGCGTTAGGAGCATCCATTGTTTCGAGAAAAGATGTATGGGCAAATCGTCAGCTAGTGATCGAAGTCACTGCAAAAAACATTGAGGAGCTTTATGCTACCTGTAGAGATCGATTACAAGAGGTTCATGATTCTTTTGACACTGCAGAGTGGAATCGCATCCGAAAGTATTTTAGGGAAAAACAAAGCCCTTACGTAAATGATAAAATTGCAGATGGTTTTGGGATTCATATTGAGCTTCCCGATGGAGCAAATGTTGTTGCTTCTCAACCTAATTTTTATCGAATTCAGCTTCCTAATGCTTCAAGGCCTATCGAATTCATTGGTACTGGCCAGCAAGATGTTGGCGCGATTTATTCTGGAGTGATGATCTACCAATATCCTTATACAGATTCTTCACAATTGACCCATAAAAATTTACTTCAAGCAAGAGATACCATGCTTAAATATAATGTACCTCATGAGACCTCGCGTCTATATATGGGAACGCAGTACACAGATTTGGTTTATCCAGAATCTACGAATAGTTCTAATTTTAATGGAAGTATTTTAGGTGTCGAAATGCGTGGTATGTTCGTATTTAAAGGAAAAGCCATTCATACCACAGGTGGCGCTTTTTGGTCCTTTCACTTTGTACACCCTAAAACGAATAAACTAATTTGTATTTCTGGGTACGTTGACGCCCCATCTACCACTAGCTGGACACATTCATTGAGAGAGATTGAGGCGATTTGGAAAAGTGTTACTATTAAATAATTAAACCATTTTCCTTTTATTTAGGACTGCTTTTATTCAGATCTTTAAGTTTTCTGTATTTCATTTGCTTAGCAAAAGCAGAATTTTTACAAATAATAAACCCATAGTAACCATCAAGGAAACCTAATTTTAGGATATAATCTCTAAAAAATTTAAATACAGATTTATAAATAATTTTAAAACTTGAGCTTTTTTCGCCTCGATCAAATGCTGCTTCTGCACTAATGTTGGTGAAAAAATCAATTTGTTGTAAATGTTGCTCTACGGTATAAAATGAATAATGAAGAATATCATGGTTAAGATGAGTAATGCGTGTTCCCTTTTTCATTATTACTTTATCATGAGGGTTTGTTCCTCCCCAATCACCAAGCCGCGTATCCCATAGACGAAGCTTTTTGTCGGGATACCATCCAGAATGCTTAATCCATTGACCACAATAATTTGTAAGTCGATTCATGGTATAACCGTCAGCTATCCAGTTGTCTTTTATTGACTTGACAATGGTTTGAAGCGGCCCGGTCAATGCTTCATCTGCGTCTAAAGAGAGAACATGCGGATATTTTGCTTGTTGTAAAGCCCAGTTTTTTTGTTCTATGTGCCCTTCAAAGTTATGCTGGATAAAACGCACATTGAATTGTAAACAAATTTGTTCCGTTTTATCTGTTGAAAAAGAATCGACTACAACAATGTCATCTGCAATGGTCTCGATAGAAGCCAAACACCGTGCGATATTTTTTTCTTCATTGAATGTAATGATGACTACAGAAAGATCTGGCATTATCGAAATCTTTGATTGAACTTCATGATAAATGTAGTAATTAAATTCTCTTTTTGACCTTCATGATTTGTATCATATTTGATCCTTTTACTGTAAAGATGACTAACTTTATATGAAGAAACGCAAAGTATTATTCCTTTTATAAATGCAACGTAATTAGTCACAAATGAGCAAGGTAATGGAATACGCAATTCGTTCTCACATTCATTTGGCGATTTTTAGTTTTATATATATCCATGGGATTTATAATGGAAATGAATATTCACCGTATTATGCTTTGATGTTTGCATTTGGGATTTTGAGTATTTATAATTTTCATCGTCTGTGGAAGCTGAGGAGAGGGGATTTGCCTGATGTTACTTTAAATTGGTTAGAAGCCAACAAGGCGTCTGTTATATTTATTTCCATCATTTCTCTCTTATCAGCTGGCTATTTATACGCTCGTTATTTTGCACAGAATTATTTAATTCATTTATTATGCGCTGCTTGCGTTCTTATTTGTATTCTTTATGTATATAGAATTCGTAAATATAGTCTTCGGGAAATCCCATATCTGAAAATCTTCTTAGTATTTGGTATTTGGTACTTTTTACTTCACATCATGCCTCATATGCTATTTAAAAGCTTCGTTTATCCCTTTGAGGGCTTCATACTTTTGTTTGCCATTCTTATTCCTTCAGACATGAAGGATATAGATTATGATCCAGAAGAAATGAAAACGATTCCCCAGATTATGGGGACGGATAATTCTTTAAAGTTAATACGACTCCTTTCTATACTTGGTGTTTGTTACTCACTGATTATACAAAACCACTTTACAGCACCTTGGATAATTAGTTTTACCTATATGTTCTCACTCACCTTTTTTCATTCTAGGATAAACAAAGAGTATTATTTTGTTTGGATAGATGCTTGCTTTTTAATCGTTGGTGTAGCATTATTATTATCGTGATGTTTATAAAACAAAAAGCCCGGAAAACTCCGGGCCATCTGTGTTAAAAAAACATTGAATTATGAAAAAGTAAGTGTTAAATATTAAAAAACCTAGAAAGTATATTTCTGTATTTTCATTAAACATTGCAACTTTTGTGCCAAAATAAAACCTATTATTTTTTTCAAGAAACAATCTTTATATTTTGGCTTTATATCATGAATCACATTGACTATCTTTACATTTTTAAAAATAGATATGGAGTACAACTTTAGGGAAATAGAGTCTAAATGGATTTCATTTTGGAAGACAAATAAGAGCTACAAAGTTTCTGAGGATTTAACTAAAGAAAAGTATTATGTTTTAGATATGTTTCCATATCCATCGGGTGCTGGACTTCATGTTGGTCACCCTCTGGGATATATCGCCTCCGATGTTCTTGCGAGGTATAAAAAGCTACAAGGTTTCAATGTACTTCATCCGATGGGATATGATTCTTTTGGACTTCCAGCCGAGCAATATGCGATCCAAACAGGTCAGCATCCCGCGATTACCACAGAAGAGAATATCAAACGCTATAGAACTCAGCTTGATCAATTAGGGTTTTGCTATGATTGGGATAGAGAGGTGCGTACATCTTCTCCAGAATATTATAAATGGACGCAATGGATTTTTAAGCAACTTTTTGATTGTTATTATAATGAAAAATCTAACAAAGCTGAGCGTATTTCACTTTTGATAGAACAGTTTGAATCAAATGGAAATGAAGGGATTCAGGCGAGCCATGATTGTGAAATAGAATTTAGCTCAGCTGAATGGAAATCTTTTGATCACCAGAAAAAAGAAGCTGTTTTGCAGCATTATAGATTGGCTTATTTGGCCGATAGCTGGGTAAATTGGTGTCCTGAACTGGGAACTGTACTTGCAAATGATGAGGTGATCAATGGTAAGTCTGAGCGTGGCGGACATCCTGTAGTTCAGAAAAAAATGCGCCAATGGTCTATGCGTATTAAAGCATATGCTGAAAGGTTACTTCAGGGATTAGGGCAAATAGATTGGACAGACTCCCTAAAGGAGCAACAGAAAAATTGGATTGGAAAATCTGTGGGATGCTCTGTTACATTTAACATAGAGGGTTATGATAGCCCAGTGGAGGTTTTCACAACTAGACCGGATACTATATTTGGTGTTTCCTTTATGGTTTTAGCTCCAGAACACCCATATGTTGAACATATTACAACGGAAACAAATAAAGAAGCTGTTTTAAACTATCAGCAGGCTGCTGCTAAGAAGTCTGAGCGCGATCGACAAAGTGATGTAAAGTCAATTTCTGGGGAGAACACCGGAGCATTTGCCATCCATCCATTGAGTGGTGAGAAAATTGAAATATGGATAGCTGACTATGTGCTTGCTTCATATGGAACTGGTGCAGTCATGGCTGTACCGTGCGGAGATCAAAGGGATTATGATTTCGCACGTCATTTTGATATACCCATTAAAAATATATTTCAAGATGTTGATCTTTCTGAGGGCGCGCATACTGAGAAAACAGGAATACTCAAAGATTCTTCTTTTTTAAATGGCTGTTCTGTACCTGAGGGTATAAAAAAATCAATTGAGATATTAGAATTAAAAGGTCTTGGAAAAGGGAAAACAAATTACAGGCTTAGAGATGCTGTGTTTTCTCGTCAAAGATATTGGGGAGAGCCTTTTCCTATTTACTATAAGGATGGTATTCCTTATGCTGTTGAAGATCAAAATTTACCTATTGAACTTCCGAAAGTCGATAGCTATTTGCCTACGCAAGATGGAGACCCCCCCTTGGCTCGTGCGGAAAAATCTTCGTGGAATTATTTTTCGGGAGATAGAATGGAATTTAATACGATGCCCGGTTGGGCTGGTAGCTCCTGGTACTTTTTAAGGTATATGGACCCTATTAATGAGAACGAATTTGTTTCTAAAGAAAAATCGGATTATTGGAAACAAGTGGATTTATATATAGGTGGAGCGGAGCATGCGACTGGTCATTTGCTTTACTCTAGGTTTTGGACTAAATTCCTTTTTGATCAGGGGTATATATCTTTTGAAGAACCTTTTCAAAAGCTGATAAATCAGGGGATGATTCTTGGAAAAAGTAGTTTTGTATACCGAATTGCAGATAGTAATACTTTTGTTTCTAAGGGTAAACTTCAGGGCCAAGATACCCAAGCTATACATGTTGACATTTCTTTGGTTGAAAACAACAGACTGAATATTGCAGGGTTTAAAAATTGGCGTAAAGAGTATGCTGACGCTTCTTTTATTTTGGAAGAAAATGGCGAGTATATTTGTGGCGATGAGGTCGAAAAGATGTCAAAATCTAAATTTAATGTTCAAACGCCTGATGAGCTCATTCAAAATTACGGAGCGGATACGCTTCGTTTATACGAAATGTTTCTGGGGCCAATAGAGCAGAGTAAGCCGTGGGATACCAAAGGAATCTCAGGGGTTCATAACTTTTTACGAAAATGCTGGAGGCTATTTTGTAATCCCGAAGGAGAATCTGTTTTGCAGGAAGGCCATGAAGCTCCAAAAGCAGCCCTTAAAACCTTACACAAAACAATCAAAAAGGTAAGAGATGACTTAGATCGATATTCCTTAAATACTTGTGTATCTACATTTATGATAGCTGTAAATGAATTTACGGAGCAAAAGTGTAAAAATATTGAGGTATTAGAAAAGTTCTTAATTCTTCTAGCGCCATATGCACCTCATTTTTGCGAAGAGTTATGGATGAAAATTGGAAAAGAAGAGGGAAGTTTGTTTGCGGCTAATTTCCCAGTATTTAATGCAGAGTATCTAGTTGAAGACTCTTTTGATTATCCTATTTCGTTCAATGGGAAAATGCGTTTTAAAGCCAACCTTTCATTGTCTTTGGATAGATCAGAAGTTCAAAAAGAGGTGGAAAATATGGATCTTACAAAGAAATGGTTGAACGGGAAAACGCCTAAAAAGGTAATCGTTGTTCCTGGTAAAATTGTGAATATTGTTGTTTAGAATCTGAGGTTAAGACACTCTTGATTATTACTTGACAACCTTAATTCTCTAGTTGCTCAAGTAAGTCAGGGATGTTTTGCACTTCAATGATATATTTTTCAAGATCCTTACTATTTGCCTTAACTTGAGCCCCTCCAGCAAAAACTTTTAAATCGGGACGATCTTTTTTTAGCTGTTTGAAATAATTCACAACAAATTTTTTGTCAACAGCTGTGAGCCAAGATGAAAGAATTGCATTTGGCTGAAGTTTGTCAATACATTCCAAAAGAGAAGGATACGGTAAGCTTTGTCCAAGATAAGAGGTGTGAATTCCTTTTTCTCTTAACAGAAATTGATAAAATAACAGACTTATTTCATGCCATTCATGCTCCGGCAGGTACATCAAAATGGACTTACTATTTGCTTCTGGAACAGGTTGTTTATCTATTTCTGAAATAATTTTTTGTCTTATCAGATTTGACATAAAGTGTTCTTGAGATGGATTGATGGAACCAATCAACCACATAATGCCAATTCGATCTAAAAAAGGAATAAGATGGTCTACAAAAGTTTTTTCTAAACCATATTTTTCTATGAGAGTATTCATTGTTCCTTTAAAGAGCTCCTCATCAAGGGAAACCAAAGCTAGGATAAGTTTATCCATGCTATACTCTGGTTGTTTATTTATCTTAATATCCCAAAGAAGGTTATTCATATCCTTTTGCTCAAGTTTGGCAATTTTGGATATTTTAATGCCATTTCGATTCAACATACTTACTGTTAATAAGTGCGTTAATTCATCATCTGAATAAGTTCTAATTTTGGTATCTGTTCTTTCTGGAGATAAAATATTATATCTTTTTTCCCAAATACGAATTGTATGAGACTTAATACCTGTAAGGTTTTCGAGATCTTTTATTTTATATTCTGCCATATTCGTAGTACTCTCCAAAAGTAAAACAACTAAATGGTTTAATTGTTCGCTGAAAAACAATATATCTTAGTTTTGTACAATGGATATAAAAAGTGCTTCTTTTTTAGTGTCAAATACTACATTTAAAAAATGTCCAATGGATGGTAAACCTGAGTTTGCCTTCATAGGTAGATCAAATGTTGGTAAGTCCTCTTTAATTAATATGTTAACAGGTAAAAAGAAGCTAGCTAAAACTTCTTCAACGCCAGGAAAAACACAGCTCATTAATCATTTTGAGATCAATGAGGATTGGTATTTAGTTGATCTACCAGGCTATGGGTTCGCAAAGGCATCCAAAAGAAGTAGACAAAGCTGGGAGGTTTTTATTACGGAGTACCTATTACATAGAGAAAGTCTGATGACTACGTTTGTATTAATTGATGCGCGTCTCCCTCCTCAAAAAATAGATCTTGAATTTATGAATTGGTGTGGTGGTAAGGGTATTCCGTTTTCCTTGGTTTTCACTAAAACCGACAAACTTTCAAGTTCTTCTTTGCAAAAAAACTTAACTAATTATCGAAAAGAATTGCTGAAATTCTGGGATGAGCTACCTCCTGTTTTTGTCACCTCTTCTCAATCGAAATTTGGTCGAGAGCCACTGCTGAATTATATCGATGAAATCCTAAAGGCATTTAAAGCCTCCTAACTTGACCATACACGGGCAATTCCCTATTTTTGTCAAAAGCAAATTATGGGAAGAGCATTTGAATATCGCCGAGCAGCCAAAGAAAAGAGATGGGACAAAATGTCCAAGATTTTCCCGAAGCTAGGTAAGGCTATTACTATGGCCGCGAAGGAAGGTGGAATCGACCCTGCAACCAATGCTAAGTTGAGGACAGCAATTCAGAATGCCAAGTCTGAAAATATGCCTAAGGATAATATTGAAGCGGCTATTTCTCGCTCGATTCAAAAGGACACTGACCTTTTTTCAGAAATGAATTATGAAGGAAAGGGACCACACGGAGTACTTGTTTTTGTTGAATGTGCAACGGACAATTCAACTAGAACAGTAGCCAATGTGAAGTCTTATTTTAATAAGGCGGGGGGAAGTATTGTTCCTACAGGATCATTAGAGTTTATGTTTCAAAGGAAAAGTGTTTTTGAAATAGAAATGACAGATGAAATGGATCTTGAAGAGCTTGAACTTAATTTGATTGACGCTGGTGTAGAGGAGCTTGAAGCTCAGGAGCAAACATTATTTATTTATGGTGATTATACCGCTTTTGGTACAATTTCTAAGGGGCTCGAAGATATGGGGGTTTCCGTTCAGAAATCTGGACTCAAAAGATATGCGACCTCACCTGTAGAATTTACTGAAGAACAGCTTGTTGATATAGAGAAAATGCTCGATAAGATTGAGGATGACGACGATATTCAACAGGTTTTTACAAACATCGCATAGAAATCTTGATTTTATATACTAAAGTTCATTAAAACAAGTTATAGTAAGACATTGGCTCTCATGAAATCAGATTTATACACTTTATTATTCATTTTTTTGCTGTTCTCTTCTTGCTCGACAGAGAATAATGCTTTTTTAAATCGGACCTATCATTCTACCACAGCCAAGTATAATGGCTATTTCAATGCAAATGAGCTTTTGGATCAAGCATTAATAAGCTTTTATAATTCCAATAAAGATGATT
>Ga0315330_10003046_pt1 | contig 11481 bp, 11 predicted proteins | sample M140m34915metaG_FD_203453 | JGI IMG/M metagenome (GOLD analysis project Ga0315330, IMG submission 203453) | Ammonia-oxidizing marine archaeal communities from Monterey Bay, California, United States - M1 40m 34915 | ecosystem: Environmental > Aquatic > Marine > Intertidal zone | place: USA... | reverse complement strand
TTTTTAATGGTTAGCTTTGGTGCTTCATTTGGTTTTGCAGTTATGGGTAGAATATCGTTATTAATTGGAAGATTTAATGATCTGATTGATTATTCATCTGCAGACTACAATTATGCAACCTTTAATGTTTTATTATTTATTATTATCGTTTTAGGTTTTTGGTCCTTCAAAAACCGTAAAAAATAGGAGCATCTTAAATGAAAAAATCTGATATAAGAAATGTCATCGGTGAAAGCATTTTAGCTGATGGTATGTCACCCATTATTGACCTAGAAAAATCTCATGGATCATGGTTAGTTGATAAGGTTAGTGGTAAAGAGTATCTAGATTTATTTTCAATGTTTGCATCATTATCAGTTGGATATAATCATCCCTACGTTCTAGAGCAGGCAGAAAGATTAAAAATTGCAGCAATCAATAAACCAACAAATTCAGATGTTTATTCACAGGAAATGGCTGAGTTTGTTCATACATTTAAGAGGGTTGCGCAACCAGACTACCTTCCTCTTACTTTTTTTATTGAAGGTGGAGGACTGGCAGTTGAAAATGCTTTAAAAGCAGCATTTGACTGGAAAAGAAGAAAAAATCTAGCTAAAGGAAGTTCTGCTAAAGGAGAAAAAGTAATACATTTTAAGCAATGTTTTCATGGTAGAACTGGTTACACTATGTCTTTGACTGACTCTCCAGATAAAAGAAAAACAATGTATTTCCCAAAATTTGACTGGCCAAGAATTACCAATCCAAAAATCACTTTTCCATTAGAAGAAAATATTGATCATATCGTAGAGCTTGAAAAGAAAGCAATTTCTGAGATTAAAGATGCTATTGCTGCTAATCCTGACAACATTGCTTCTATGATTATTGAGCCTATTCAAGGTGAGGGTGGTGACAATCATTTTAGATGTGAGTTTATGCAGTCTTTAAGAGAAATCGCTGATGAGAATGATATAATCCTCATTTATGACGAAGTTCAAACAGGTGTTGGTGTTACAGGTAAAATGTGGGCCCATCAACATTTTTCAAATGTTGACTGTTCAACAAGCGAGTGTAAATGTGGCGATGGTCTTTTAGTTAAGCCTGATATCATTTCATTTGGTAAAAAAACTCAGGTCTGTGGTGTTGCTGCTAGCGCTAGATTTGATGAAGTAGATGGAAATGTTTTTCGTGAGTCATCAAGAATTAATTCTACTTGGGGCGGAAGCTTAGTAGATATGGTAAGATTAACAATTTACCTTGAGCTTATAGAGAAAGAAAATTTAGTAGAAAAAGCAGCTAAAACAGGTAAATTTTTACAGCAAAGCCTTCATGATCTTCAAGAAGAATTTCCTTCTTTAGTTTCAAACGCTAGAGGAAAGGGGTTGTATTGTGCTTTTGATTTGCCATCTGGCGATGAAAGAGATCAATTAGCTAATCATTTAATGGATGAAGGATCAATACTGCTTGGTTCTGGAAATTATTCTATAAGATTTAGACCACATTTAAATGTTACCGAAGATGATATAAATTTCGGTATGGACTGTTTTAGAAGAGCTCTAAACAAATTATCCTAATGTCTGATTCAGGTCAGTTGTTTGTCGTTGGGACTCCTATAGGCAATTTAGAAGATATAACTCATAGAGCAGTCTCAACCCTTAAAAGCGTAGATATAATTCTTGCTGAAGACACAAGAAACTCAAAAAAACTATTAAACGCCCATAAAATTGAAACCAAAATGATCAGCTATCATGAGCACAGCAGTGAAAAAGAAATTGAAAAGATTATTGATTTATTGCTTAAAGGAAAAGATTTAGCCCTTATTTCAGATGCAGGTACACCCACAATTAGCGATCCTGGGTATGGTTTAATTAGAAATTGCATTAAACATGACATAATTATTGTTCCAATTCCAGGTGTATCAGCAATTACTGCTGCAATGAGTGTTTCAGGACTGCCGTCAGATTCATTCACTTTTATTGGTTTTTTACCCCAAAAAAAAGGAAGATTAAAAAAAATAGAACAACTGAATAATATTGAGAATACTGTCATACTTTTTGAAAGTCCATATAGACTTGAAAAAACTTTAAACCAATTGTTAGAAAACCTTGGAAATAGACCTGTAGTAGTTGGAAGAGAATTAACTAAGTTGTATGAAGAAGTTATTAGAGGTAATTTAAGTGAAGTAATTAAGTATTTTTCTAAATCAAAAGTAAAAGGTGAAATAGTAATAATGATAGGTAAAGATGATGACAGAATCAATTTCTAGTGGAAAGTTTATAACTGTTGAAGGTATCGATGGCTGCGGAAAAACTACTCAAGCAGAATTTATTATTGATAGTTTGGTAGAAGCAGGTCTTTCAGCAAAACTTGTAAGAGAGCCTGGAGGTGATCCAATATCTGAATCAATAAGAAAATTATTATTACATGCAGAAGAATCAATGTCAGATAGAGCTGAAGCATTGCTTATGATTGCTAGTCGAGCTCAATTAACAGATAAGGTTATCTTACCTCAAATAATAAATGGGACATGGGTTGTAGCGGATAGATATGCTGATTCAACCTTAGCTTATCAAGGCGGTGGAAGAGGATTGAGTGTCAAATCATTAGATAGTATCAATGAGTTTGGTACATACACATTAAAACCTGATTTAACTTTTTTTATTGATATTTCAGTTGATGTAGCTAATTCAAGAATGAGAGTTGAAAGAGATAGAATTGAAAAAGAAGGAAATGAGTTTCAACAAAGAGTAAGGGATCAGTACTTAAAGTTAAATGAAAATGAACCTGAAAGAGTTATTTTGATAAACGGTGAGCAATCTATTGAGGAAGTTAGAACCGAAATCTTGAATCATTTAAAAGCAAAATTTGAATTATGAGATCGTTTAAATCATTTTTATATACACTGCTATTATTGGCTGTTATTTCTTTTAGTTATGTAAGAAGTCAGCAGATGGATATCTACAGAGAGATTGCTCGCTCTCAACAACAAATCATGACCGTTTATAAATACTTATTAACTGAATATATTCATGAACTAGATGTAACTGAACTTACTACCAGAATCATTGATTCGATGCTTTCAAATTTTGATCCATATACAGAATATTATCAGCAAAAAGATCTTGAAGATTTATCGTTAAAAACAGAAGGTGAATTTAGTGGAGTTGGTCTCGAAATTTATATGTATGAAGACCAGTTAACTGTTGTTAGTCCAATTGAAGGTTCGCCAGCCTCCAGGTCAGGAATATATACTGGAGATGCGATTATGAAAATTGATGGAGAGCCAACCTCAGGACTAGAATTGAAAGATGCGACTAGTAAAATTAGAGGCAAAGCTGGTACAGAAGTAATTCTTACAATTAAAAAACCTAACACGGGTGAAGTGCAAGATTATTCTATCATTAGGGATGTAATTACTATAAAAGATATCCCATTTTATGGAATGGTTAATCAGGATGTAGGCTATCTAAGAATTACAAATTTTTCAGTAAATACTCCAAATGAAACAAAAGATGCATTAATTGGTCTTATGCAGGAAGGGGCTAGTAACGTAATCATTGACTTAAGAGATAATCCAGGAGGGTTATTGTCATCATCTTTAGATTTATTAGACTTGATACTCCCTAAAAATTTAGATATTGTTTCTACCAAAGGCAGAGCTGGAAAAAGTATTAAAAGTTATAAAACATTAAATAATGCTCTGATTCCGGAATCGATTAATATGGCAGTGTTAATTAATGGCGCTAGCGCCTCTGCAAGCGAAATTGTTGCTGGAGTATTGCAAGATTATGATCGTGCTGTTGTGTTAGGTAGTCAATCTTTTGGTAAAGGTTTAGTTCAAACTGTTATTGGCATAAATCAAGAAACAGCTTTAAAAATTACAAATTCAAAGTATTATATTCCCAGCGGAAGGTCATTACAAAAAAGAGAATTTATTGATGATGATTTAATTGCAGATTCAGCTACTGCCCCTGATTCATTATTTCAAACAAAGGCAGGAAGAACTGTTGTAGGTGGGGGTGGAATTACTCCAGATTTAATAATTAAGGATGAAGGGTCGTATCCTCTTGCAGCATCAATCTTAAGAAGCGGTGGTTATTTTAAATTTGTTCAAGAAAATAATGACCAATATACATCAATCGAGGAAGTGCTTAATGATAGTAATTTGATGGAAAATTTCAAGTCATTCATTGAAGAAAATGATATTAGTGGGTATGTTGATGGTCAAGAAGATTTAAAACAAGCAAAAGAAAAGTTATCTAAGAAAGAAGAAAAAAACCTTTTTATCAATAATGCTTTCAGCGTTATTGAAAAGCAAATTGAAAAAACTCAATCTGCAATGTTTGAAGATGAACAAGATATCATTCAGCGTATGATTCATGGAGAATTTGCTTTCTACTATGACGGATATGAAGGAAGGTATAATCTATATCTTCAGGACGATATGGTAGTTTTAAAAGCACTTGAAATTTTTGCAGATGAATCACAGTATTTATCTATTCTTTCTAATACAGAATCCACTGAAGTGGCATCTATTAAGAAATAAAAATGAGTTCAGATGTTCGACATATAGGCCTGGATATAGGTTCTTTTTTTAAACAGAAAAATATTTCTTCAGTTTTCACCTTATGTGGCGGACATATCTCTCCAATTCTCGTTGGATGCGAAAAAGAAAATATAGATATTATTCAAGTTAGAGATGAAGTATCAGCTGTCTTTGCTGCGGATGCAGTATCTAGATTATCTGAATCAATTGGCGTTGCTATCGTTACAGCAGGACCTGGAGTAACAAATACAGTTACAGCAATTAAAAATGCTCAGATGGCACAGTCACCAATATTGTTAATTGGAGGCGCAGCGGCAACCTTGTTAAAAGGAAAAGGGTCTTTGCAAGACATTGATCAAATTTCATTATTAAAGACATATGTAAAATCGGCTGTTAGCGTTAAAAAAGTTAGAGATGTAATACCAACACTGGCAAACGCCATAAATACAGCTATTTCAGGGGTACCAGGGCCTGTATTTGTAGAACTACCAATTGATTTACTTTACCCAGAAGAAGATATTAGGAAGGAGTTTGTAAATCAGCTTCCTAAAGGTGGCCTTTTTGGAAAAATTGCCCAGTGGTATGTAAACAGGCATTTGAATGACTTGTTCTCTTCAAAAAAATCATCAATTAAAATAAACCCTGTTAAACAATTTAAGCTAGATCAACATAAGATTGATAAAGCTGCATTGGCTATTGTAAAATCCAAAAAACCAGTTTTTCTTTTAGGAAATCAAGTAACACAAAATAAAGAGTTCTTATCAATGTGTTTAAAAAGTTTAGACAAATTATCTGCGCCTGTTTTTACTTCAGGGATGGCAAGAGGTTGTTTTGGTTCAAATGATAAATATTTTTTTAGACATAATAGAAAACATGCTTTAAAAAATGCAGATGTCGTAGTAACGCTTGGTGTTCCATTAGATTTTAGATTAGGATATGGATTCTCAATCAACAAAGATTCCACTTTAATATCCATCAATAAGTCCAAAGAAGATTTAAATAAGAATAAAAAGCCAGATATTGGAATTCATGGTGATCCGACGCGAATTATGCATGAAATTGGAAAAATTATTAATCCTCCATCTTGCCAGGAATGGATTGATGAACTATCGATTCTTGAAAACAAAAGAGAAGAAGAAATTCAACAGTTTTCAGAACATAAGACAGACTTTATAAATCCTGTATATTTGTGTAAAACTATAGACAAGCTAGTAGATGATAATAGTATTTTAGTTACAGATGGCGGAGATTTTGTTGGAACAGCATCTTATACTGTTAGACCTAGAAAGGCATTAGGTTGGTTGGATCCAGGACCATTTGGAACATTGGGTGTTGGAGGAGGATTTGCAATCGGTGCAAAATCTTCATTTCCAGATAAAGAAGTATGGATTTTTTATGGCGACGGTGCTAGTGCATATAGTTTAGCTGAATTTGATACCATGTGCAGACATAAGCTTCCAGTAATTGCTATTATTGGCAATGATGCATCGTGGCAGCAAATTGCTCGTGAACAGAAACAGATGTTAGGAAGCAATATTGGAACTGAATTAGCATTTAGTGCTTATGAAAAAGTTGCTGAAGGATATGGGGGGAAAGGTTATTATGTTGAAAATAATGAATCATTATTTGATATTTTAAAGCAGGCTAAAGAAGATGCCAAGCTTGGCTTTCCTGTATTAGTGAATGTTAAGCTTGCAAAATCTGATTTTAGAAAAGGTTCAATATCAGTATGAGAACCAATTTAAAATTTATAACTATTTTAATTATGTCATGTTTTTACATGAACGTTGGTGTTAAACATTTTGTTGAACCTGAATGGTTTTTACAAATAATGCCGCCAAACTTTCCTCATCATTATCAAGCAGTTTATTGGAGTGGTTTTTTTGAGCTATTATTTGGATTTCTATTAATTATTCCTAAAACTCGATTTATTGCAGGGTGGGGAATTATTTTTGTGATGATTACGGTTTTTCCAGCAAATCTTTACTTAGCCGTAAACGATGGAACTGTTATGGGTATAAGTAAGGAGCTTGCATGGGGGAGACTCCCATTTCAATATGTTTTCATTGGTTTAGCATATTGGCATGCTAAGGATTAAAAGATTTTTTAATATTTATGTTTGAAAAACTACAAAATAAAATAATGGGGTTTTTTGCTTGGTTTATAATTAATTCAAAAGACAGATAGGAGTTAAAATGTTCAAAAAATTTATTTTATCACTTATTCTATTTGGAGCAGTTTTTGCTTCAGACAAACAAAAAGTGATTTTAATTACTGGTACTGCACATGGTATTGGAAAATCTACTGCTAAATATTTAATTGATGAGGGGCATATCGTCTATGGAGGCGATATACTAGTTGATGAAAATTTATATCTCAATGAGATTGGAGGAGTAGCACTAGAAATGGACGTTACAAAGCAAGATCATGTTGATAGTGCTATCAATCAGATTATTGCTGAGCAAGGTAGAATTGATGTTTTAGTCAATAATGCTGGAATAGCTGTGGGGAGTGCTATTGAGGATGTTTCAATGGAGGACGCACTTTATCAATTCGAAGTAAATTTATTTGGCATTGGTAGAACTGTAAAAGCTGCTTTGCCTCATATGAGATCACAGGGCAGTGGAACTATAATAAATATTTCGTCTGTGTTAGGTAAGGCATACAATCCTCTTTATGGATGGTATGTTTCATCTAAACATGCTCTGGAGGGCTGGTCTGATGTTTTAAGGTTAGAAGTGGAACAATTCGGAGTGGATGTGATAATTATAGAGCCAGGAATGATTAAAACTAATATTGGTAATTATTCTGCACAATACTTTGAAAAATATAGCAAGAACTCAGCGTATACGAACTTTTATGGATCTCCAGATGACAAGGAGGAAAATAGTTTTGATAATTTTTCTGATCCAATTGTGATAGCAAAGGTAATTAATAAAGCCATTGATGCTAAAAATCCCAAAACACGGTATTCTGCGGGCGCATATAGCTGGATACTTTTGACAATGAGAAGTATATTACCTGATAAATGGTTTGATAGATTAATCGTTAAAGTTACTGGTTAAGCTAAATTTGAAAATTGGGGCGATTAGCTCAGTTGGTTAGAGTATCTGCTCGACACGCAGAGGGTCACTGGTTCGAATCCAGTATCGCCCACATCCCATGAATCAAGAAAAAAGCAGAATCCCAAATTGGCTACTTGAAAAACTTCCATATGATCATTCCTGGATAAATGTTGGCAGAGAAATGCATATTATGGAAAAAGGCTCAGGTAAACCTATTGTTATGGTGCATGGAAATCCAATGTGGGGATATCTATATAAAAAGGTCTTAGATGGGCTTGATAACAATCATAGATACATTGTTCCTGATTTAATTGGGTTTGGGTTTTCAGATAAGATTAAATTGCATGAACATTCACTTGAAGCTCATAGTAAATGGATGGCAAAATTCTTTTCAACTATCAAAGAGGAAAAAATTGGTCTTGTTGTTCATGATTGGGGAGGTATGATTGGAATAGCAGGCGCAATGAAAGCAGGAAAAAAAATTGATGGCTTAGTAGTGATGAATACAGCAATAACTGCTCCAAAAGATGGGTTTAAGCCAACTTGGTTTCACAGTCTTTCACAATTACCGCTCATTAGTAGTTTTTTGTTTAGAGGGTTAAATTTTCCTCTATCATTCTTAAATCGTTTTGCAAGCGTTCCAGGATCATTTGATTCAGAAGTAATGAAAGCATATAAATATCCTTTAAGAAAATTTAAAAACAATTGTGCTCCATTGGCATTAGCAAGAATGGTACCCAATAGTATGCATCATCCAAGCGTGCCTCTTGAACAAGAAATTGAGACATATCTTGGCTCATATGATGGTCCTGCACAAATTGTTTGGGGCATGAATGATCCAGTAATGTGGAAATTAAGAAGAAGAACTGCTAGATTATTACCTCAAGCTAAGGTAGTAAAAACACAAGCAGGACATTTTGTCCAGGAAGAGACTCCAGCAGAAGTTATTACAGCTATTAAAGAAATTTTTAAATAAACACTTTACAAAACCTTTATAATTAAATATTATAATTACGTGAAAAACACTTTAAATATTAATTTGGACAACATTGCAATTGGTTTTTCAATTGTTTGTGCATTGCATTGTCTTTTGTTACCTGTTGCTATTATTTTTCTACCAGCAATATCCGCTACATTTTTAGGGTCAGAAGATTTTCATAAAACACTACTTTACTTTGTTATCCCTTCAAGTGTTATAGCATTATCACTTGGATGTAAGATGCATGGAAAATATAATGTTTACCTTTATGGAATCTTTGGTATTGCAACTCTTTTAATCGCAGCTTTATTTGGTCATGATTATCTTGGAGAGAATGTAGAAACTTTTCTTACAATTTTGGGGGCAGGAATTGTTTCATTTGGACATTTAAAAAATCAAAAATTATGTTCAGAGTGCTGTAATTAATTATTTTTAAGACTATTTATTCCATTTTCATTTTTAATCAAATCAAACGAATCAAATAAATCTCCGATAGCTGTATATGACCTGTAAGAAAGCTTATTACCATCGATAGATATAACCTGAAACAACTGTTTATTTTCTCCTGCTTTATATCTCGTTGGTTCATATTGATCCCAATTAGGTTTAACGTCATAATGCTTAGGACCACTTACAGAAACAACATATACTGTACCAGTGGCATCTTTAATATTAGTTCCTGTGATTAAATTTTTCTCATATAAGCTCTCTGATCCTCTTGCATAGGCGTGATCGTGACCTTGCAGTGCTAAATCAACACCGTATTTATCAAATAAAGGTTTCCAAAGTTTACGTCTTTCTGGGTAATCTCTTTTGGTTGTTGCGGAGTATAAAGGATGGTGAAAAAATGCTATAGTCCATTTATGTGGATTATTTTTTAAAACAGTCTCTAGCCACTCCATTTGCTCTTCTATTTTTACATTACTATTTAGAGCAATAAATCGAACACCTTGGTAATCTAAAAAGTAGTTAGTTTCAAGAAGATCACTTACGCCATTATTCGGTAGCGTAAATTGATGGTTCCATTGAATTGATAATGTTTTTTTTCTTGTTGGAATGTCTTTTTGATATAATGGTCGATATTCATGATTTCCAGGAACTGCTAAAGACGGAAGAGTTCTATGAATCCATCCACCAGCAGTAAACCATTCATGCCATTCTTCTTCATTATGAGCATCATCAATCAAATCTCCAGCATGCAATATAAAACTAGCTTCAGGTGCTTTTTTATAGCTTTCTCTTATTAATCTTGACCATAAGTCATAAATATAATTTTGAGCATCTCCGACATAAAGAAAAGAGAAGGGCTCGTTAGTTTTATGTGCAGTAGTAAACTGAATCCATTCACTCCAGTGTTTACCATCACCTACACGATATGCATAGGTTGTATTGGGTTCTAAGCCAGTAAAAGTAACTGAATGATAGTTATGATTTAAAGTGTTAAAAGATTTTTTTGAATTTAAATAGTGATTGACCACATTAGAATACTTCAGATTTGAAGTTTTAGCAATAAATCTTTCTGATTTTAATACAAATTTTGGATCTGCCTTCGCAACTGCAATCTCACCAAACCCTTTATTTATTTCTCTGTTAGTTCTCCAAGTGACACTGACAGTTGTTGCTGGGTCATCAGAATAATTTAACAAGATATGATCTGGAAATTTTTTTGGATTACTCCAATTTTTTTCAAATTCAGTTTTTTGTGGATAAGATTGAGCAAAAATAGTTGTGCTCAATAATAACGTCATTATGATCAGTTTTCTATGCACTGTCAATAATAACAATTATTTACTTCATTGCGTAATTAAAAAATATCGTTTAAGTTTTTTTACGATGTTTAAGATTAAAAACATACTTTTTATCGTTCTGTTTCTTTTGACTTCTTGTGAAGAAAACGAACCTAATATCAGTTTAAAGCCTGAAAATATTTATAGTATTGGCTTTGGTTCATGTGTTACTCAAGAACGTTCAATGCCTATTTTTAATACCATAAATGCAGAAAACTATGATTTATTTTTAATGTTGGGTGACAATGTTTACGGTGATACAGATAGCGATGATTTAATCGAATTGAGGGATGCATACAACAAGCAAAAAGAAAATTTTGATAGCTTTAATTTAAATTTTCCATTTGAAGCAATTTGGGATGACCATGATTACGGAAAGAATGATGGTGGCGGAGAATATATTTATAAAAATGAGGCAAAAGATCTTTTTCTTGATTTCTGGAATATCGATGAGAATGATGTTCGCAGAACTAGAGATGGATTATATTTTGAGATGCTTGAAGATATTGAAGGTATTTCAGTGCAAATGATTTTTCTAGATACTAGGTTTTTTAGAGATGCATTGTTACCAACTGATGAAAAAGGAGCTCCTGGTAAAGAGCGTTACTTGCCACACACAGACACCTCGCTAACTATGTTAGGTGATGCACAGTGGAGTTGGTTGGAGCAAAAAATGCAAACAGAGGTAGATCACAGAATTATTGTAACTTCTATTCAATTTTTAGCAATGGGGCATGGATGGGAAGCATGGAAAACATTTCCTCATGAACGTCAAAGACTTATTGACCTAGTTGACCAATCATCTTCTGAAACAGTTTTATTTATTTCAGGGGATCGTCATAGAGGTGGACTATACCAGTTTACAACTGATTCTCAAAAAAATATTACAGAAATGACTTCTAGTAGTTTAAATCTAGCATTTACCAATGACGAAGAAGCTGGTCCTTTAAGAGTAGGACCTACTTTTGTTCAAGAGAATTATGGTGAAATCATTTTAGATAAATTGACTAGCAAAATGACTGTCAATCTTAAAGATAATCAAGGTCAGATTATTCAATCTGTTGATTTGTAAATAGTTAAAACTCTAAATTTATTTTACTAGAACATTTTCAATGCTATATTTTTAGG
>Ga0315330_10003042_pt1 | contig 11492 bp, 9 predicted proteins | sample M140m34915metaG_FD_203453 | JGI IMG/M metagenome (GOLD analysis project Ga0315330, IMG submission 203453) | Ammonia-oxidizing marine archaeal communities from Monterey Bay, California, United States - M1 40m 34915 | ecosystem: Environmental > Aquatic > Marine > Intertidal zone | place: USA... | reverse complement strand
GCAAATGCGAAACAAACGGTCTCACTCTACGTGTGTAGTCTACCAAATCTTCATCACAACTTTTACAATAAAGCTGTGCGTGACAAATGTCAAAAGTCATTTTCAAATCAAAATGCTGACAGAGCTGTATCATGTCATCTGCAGTCATGAAGCCGTACTGATTCCATTCACCACCCAGATACCAAGGTTTTGGTGGAAGATTTTCCGGCAGTATTTCAATTTCGTCAGGATCATACTTGAGCGCTTCGAAACTCGAGACGGCTCTTCTAAGCAAATCCTTTCTAACTGTCTCTTCGTCCCGTGCTGGATCTAACTGCAAGACAACAGACTAAAGTTGCATGTTACAAACGCCCACGGCACCGCGCGAACGGTATCGGATCCAAGGAAAATGCACCGATACGACGGAAAATACTGTTTAGTACGTGTCTGCGAAGTTTAGACTCTCAAGGTATGGCTGAGGCTGACGCCGTAGAGCTGGTTTGTCGACGACGGTGGTCCATCATCAAACAACTTCTACCGTCAAAGGAAGAGGGCACTAACACTTAATCGCTTCAAGCAGCAAGAAGGAATTAGTAGCGCAAAGCGTAGCTAATACAAGTGCGCAGTGCACGTGGGGTGCGGGTGTACGTACCGCATCTCCCGCTCGAAAAACGGATGGGTCATCGCTGAGCGTTGGTACGAAGACCACGAAAGGAACGACTTGCCTGAAGTTCAAGCCATTAAGCGAGTGGTCCCTCTCATTCCAATTGATGGTGAGGGTCATGCTTCAGAAGAAGGCGTGACGATTACTCGCTCTACGTTGAGTGGCCCGTTCAGAGGTGTCTCGTTGCCCGTTCAGAGAGCGATATGGCGTCTGCACACTGAACACGGATACTAGGGACATGCGATACTGCAGTATCTCGAGAAAGATACGTCGCTCTGGGATGTGCCTTTGAGTCGCGATAAGTTACCGACGGTGAAACAAATATATGTAGGTGAGCTGTGCATCGCGTAGAACAAATATTTGTTGTTGTAAATTACATTCTTTACGATCGCATAGTCCGCTTGACGCGTGCCTCGATGTGTTGACGCGCGGAAATCTCCTACGAAATCACGCCGCTCAAGAGCTACTTAAGCTATTAGAAAATTCGATCCACACGCGCGGTATCGATCCCGATCGATCTGAAATTTCGCGCAGAGGTAGGAAATGACATTTCCTTTGTGTTCGCGTACGTTTTTCTATCATTCGCGCATCGGCGACGCGGATCGATTCGACGTAAAAAATAGCTTAACTATGAGGCCGTAGACTAATTATATTTTGTACGTGATGTTCAAATGATAAAAAGTTACTTCGGACTGAGATTTAGCCACCCCCGAGCAGGCCTAGACTACGCTCCCCGCCACGTTAGCAACGCTGTTGAACGAATACAACGGTGTATTCGACGACGCAATACTTGTGTGAATCACAAGCCCACACACCAGCGTACGTAGCGTACAATGAGCACTACAAAACGAGTTATCGCTTTAATACCTGCTCGTGGCGGAAGCCAAGGAATTCCAAGGAAGAATGTTCGCGAGCTCTGTCACCGACCACTCATATCGTGGGTGATTGAAAGCGCGCTTCAGAGTGGAATATTCGACGAAATATGGGTGTCTACTGATGATGACATGATCGCACGCGTGTCTAAGGAGTGGGGCGCGAACGTACACCGAAGGCATCCGGAAACTGCTTCAAACGAGGCATCCACAGAAAGCGCAATGTTGGACTTTTTGAAACACCACTCGAGCGAGTTTATCTGTTTAATTCAGGCAACTTCTCCGCTCACATTACCGCGCCATTTTTCGGAGGCATTCTCGAGGCTTCATGAAGCGAGGGCCGACTCACTCGTCACTGTGACTCGAAGTCACCTATTTTTCTGGTCAGACAGCGGTGAACCTTTAAATTATGACCCTGCTCAACGACCGCGTCGTCAAGATTGGAGCGGTGTTTTGACCGAAAATGGTGCATTTTACTTTACAAAAGTGCGTGTTTTCCTAGAGACACGTAATCGACTTGGGGGTAGACGTGTAGTGTACGAAATTCCTCAGGAATATTCAGCCGACATTGATACTGCAGAAGATTTTGATCGTTGTGAGTTGGCATTGAAGAGACGAATGTCAGCTAGTAGAAGCATAGAAAGATCTACAACTCCAGCCAGGACTATTTTTCGAGCGAAAGCACCAGTTCGAATCGATCTTGCAGGCGGGTGGACGGACATCCCGCTGTTTGCTGACCGATTTGGTGGTGAGGTCGTGTCGTTTGCGATCACAATGCACTCTGTAGCTGAAATGTATATCGATGCAAAAGATAGACTCAACGTAAGTTACAGAAGTTCCACCGCTTTAGGAAGTGGGCTTGGTACGACGGGATCCTTGAATGTCGCCTTTCTCGCTGCGATTGATACGAGAAAGCCTTCATCAGAAGAGTTAGCTCAGAGGGCTTACGATCTCGAAGAGTTACTTGGCAATAAAGGAGGGAGACAAGATCAATGGTTTGCCGCTAACGGTGGATTCCATCATGTCTGTTTCAGTAAAGGTGGTGTCCAGACTCGTACTTTCAGACCAGCTCCGGAAGTGCAACTATGGCTAAAGAAGAATCTTCTTTTATTCGATTCTGGGGTTCGTCGCTCCTCTGGTGAGTTGCACGCAGGTATTTGGAGTAAACTAGAACGCCAAGATAAAGACTGCCTTGCTGGATTTCAGCTACTGAAGAGGGCAGCAACTCACATGGCGAGGAGTCTCTCGGCCAATCATACAGACGGCGTGGCTGAAGCACTTCACCTTGTTTGCGACGGCGTTGACCTAATAGATGAAAGAATTCATGCTCCATTTCGAGAATGCATGCAGTATCTACAGCGCACTGGCAACGTTTTAGGTTGGAAAGCGACGGGTGCAGGTGCAGGAGGGTGTGTCATCATGTTGTTGCAAAGTGAGGAGTATGCTCCAGATGTAAGAAAAACATGTTTTGAATATGGCTGGACGTATCTTACGTGGGATTATGACCATACAGGTGTCGTGTTCGAATGTGTTCCGACTAAAGAGAGTGTATTGGATCAACATTTGGAACTTTGAGTCGCTAAGACGACGTAATTTTATAAACTTTTGCCCTGAATCCTTCGAAAATGGAACTGATTAGATTATGAAGTTGTGAACGTTGTAACGTAAGATGCATAATTTCTTGATTCGGTGCACAAGTGATAAAAGCTATGAGAAAGGTATAAAGTCAACGCTTAGTCATACACGTATACTTCCGACGAATGATCGTTTGTGGAATCGTTAATTTCTGTCTAACGCCATGATCCAAGCTCGTCAACGCAACCAAATCACGAGAAAGACTTGTCAAATTACTCTGTCGTGTTTTCACAATAATGGTCGTAAAGCTATGACGCAACATACGTCGTACATTTCGTTGTGTAACTAGTTTGGCTCATAAAAAGATCTGAGATTGAGCGTCTCGCGCGCTGTTGGTGCGTACTTCCTTAGAAGCAAGTACCGAGTGGAACTGATACTCCAAATCTGTGAGACTGGTTCGGGTACATTAATAAAGTTGTTGTGCTTGTACATAAACGTATATGATCCCGTTTCAATCGGTGATTACATTTTTCAAGCACAAATACGCTGAAGGAGCCATGTGCCTAATTTTGATGATGCATTCTTCGCAAATGCTCTATTTTCTTCCCAAAAGTTGATGATACGCAGATTATTCCGTCGAATCTCCTTCTCTATCGTAGACTGAGTGAGATGCCAAGGGTGACCAAGCCGAGGTGCATGTTCAAGGTCAACAGACAAGAGAAAGTGTGCCGGTTTACTAGTTCCACATGGTTTCAGCATAAGTGCAGAATTTCTGATGATCAAATCTGGTGCGTATGAGTGATCAAGAGCATTGATGCAGAAAACAAAGGCAACTTTTCCTTCAAGCTCGCACACCCGTTGTTCTGCGGCTTGCGCATACAGTTGATGAACAACGGAGGGTTTGAAGAAATCCATGTGGCTTTGCTCTTGAGCATTCTTTTCACTTTTTGAAATGTAGTTTAACAATATTGCAGACATGGGTTCGATGGCAACAAGTTTGGCTCCTTTGAAAATGATCCCCCGCATGCGACTGCCTGCGCCTACGTCGACAACATATTCCCCTTCAAATTCTTTGTCATCGGTAAAACCATACTTCGCGAAAAGGCGGGCAGTTTGTGCAGGAAATTCTTTGGAACGTCTTATATTGTCACCGAGATGGATGTTGATTTCGAATGCTTGGTTGAGAGCAAAGTCGCGCTCTAATAACTCGTATCTTCGTTGACTTTCAACTTCTTTGAAGCACTCAAGGAGTTGAAGGTCCCTTCGTATGTCCGCGTGTGTGCGGTAGGTATAGTTGTACCTGCGGATATCTGACGAAACAATGAGACCGAGCACGAGTAGCGCAGATATGCCGACGACGGCGATGCGTAGTTGTTTCTTCTCCATATGTATTTATTCAAATCGCCCGACGTGCTAGAGTTCGTGCAACTACTCGGCTGGGGACTCGACGTCCTGGAAGACACCTAAGCCCGCACGCCGAGCACTGACACGTCTTCTTTGTACCGACGCCGCCTTCCCTTCGGCGTCGGGCGTTTTTGTGACTTTTTTATTATATAGCTTAATTATACATTAAATACGTAAACGCCACCGGGGTCGGTATAGTACACAGGGGCCGATTTAAGTGTTTCTCGGGGCCGATATAGTGCAATTCAGGGGCCGATATAGTGCAACCTGGGGTCCACGCACAGTTGTCACCCGCAATTCAGGGCCCGTGCATATAGTGTTTTTTCATTAATTTCGCCTGTGTCTTCCTTTGCCCACTCTACACGGCTTCGGAAATATTGAGCGCGGTCCCGGGACCGCGCTCAATATTGCCGTCTTAGTCGGCCTGATATGTGAAACAAAGACTCTCAGACTATTCACGAGGGAAATGGAACATCTCCCGTCCAGTCTTCATAAGTGCGTGTCTATGGTTTGTCGGAACTGAAGACCGGGCGTAGGGTATGCAAGTCCGCCTGGTGAAAAAAATGCACAGTATGTGCACTAAGATGTTTCAGCGAACAAGACGTTTCTTCGTAACAGTATCCAAACGCAGCTCGAAGTCTACTGTGATGTATACTTTGATCAATACTTTGATCATTGTTACATTTCTCAACTTTCTATACCGTGGCGAAAGCCAAAAGGGTAAAATCCAAAGTCCTGCACGCAAGGACTGCCTCTGGATTTACATAGATGACGTTCTCTCTCTGAGTTACAGCGTGTGCTCGCTGGATGCGACTGGCTCACCTACTGTTGACAGTAACGCCACCGAAAAGGACGAGTTGAACAATTTCGTGGGACGCAGTACCGTTGCCGTTCTCGACTTCAAGTCCTTGCTTAATGAACTCGACCTGTTCGGCATAATTAAACAAATAACCGACATAAGTGATTTATTACTGCTGCTGTTGCCAAATAAAGATATACTTTCAACGGAAACTTTAGATGAAATATATCAGACGCATACACCTGGCGATGTCGTACATTTGAGAAAATACTCCCAAGCCTGGTGGGAAATGATATTCCACGCTAGCGGACTCAAAGTTGAGCGAATTTTTCGCAAACAAGTTCCGGCAAGAACATGCGTGCAAGTCCGTGCTGTTTACGTTCAGGATCCATGCCGTTGTCGTACACACCTGAAAGAACTTCACACTAACGATGGTCTGCTGTCAAGTTGTGCGGTCGTCATGAGTTCTGGCTTGGCAACAATTTTGAAAACCCCTCGTCTAGGTGCGCTCATTGACTCACATGCAGCAGTATTTCGCCAAAACCACGCGCCTGCTGCGGGGATATACACCAGTCTAGTAGGGGCGAGGACTAGCTATAGACTTCTGTATCCTCATTCCAAAACATTGAAACACTACAACGGTGAACGTTTACTGTTTTCAATATACTATAAATCAGAGTTACGCTTGTTGAAAACTGCCATTGCGCAGAAGCAGATATCGAAAAGAGATGTGACTATTTTGCCGCTAGCATTCAGAAACTGTGCTAGTCGCTGTATTGGACTGAAACAAAGACATTGCAGTACTGGAATTTTGGCGAGTGTTTTATCGCTGTCAATGTGCAAACGGGTGACTATATTTGGCAAGTCGCAGTATTTCGATTCTTTCGATGTGAACAATTATCCGTATCATTATTTTGAGGAAAATCGCGCAGGAACAAATATATCGGCATACTTTTCGACTTTTCATGACACTAAAGTGGAAAAAATCTTCTACTCGCGTCTTTCTCAGCAAGGTGTTGTTTTCGTTCCATGATGCACTTCTCAACCCTCGTTGCTATATTTCATGGTACAGTGAATTCGAAAATTTCTGGATGCCTATGAATCCATTTCAGACGCTCAGATCTCTCAACGCGAAAATGCGCTTCACTCATGCACTGTGTGAGGCCGTAGAGGGCCAGGTGTCTTCCATTTCAACGTATTTCGTATTGCTAGTCTTTGTGACGACTTTCAAATCACTGCTGCACGAATTAATGTCGCCTTGGGTGGTAAAGTACTGTATGTTAGACGACAGGAAGAGTCTGGTATCAATAAGAAAGCATGACATTGAAAATGTTCGTGCGACTTGTCAGCAAGTTGTTGTGCCACAAGAAGCACAGGGAGATGACTGCTCCACTTTTTCAATGTTTTGTTGAAACAGGCAATGCTGCCTATATTGTCGCGCCATGGCTCCTTAAAAGCGCACAGTTCTGTACAGCGCGTAATATGCATTTTTTATGACAAATTGAATTGTTCTAGTGCCAGGACTGTAAGAACCATACCGAGTAAAGTGCAAAGCGGTATGGCCTCATTTTTTGTGATGCAGTCGAGCACCGAAACAAAAACCATACTTAGCGCAGCACAGAAACATTTCGCCACAGATTCGATATACTTTAAAATAAAAGACACCAAAAGGCCAGATACCGCCAACGACGCTACAGTTGCACATGCAAAAGTATTGAAACCATCAAATATGCCTGTGCTAAATGCACCACTTGCACCACTCGGCGAGCTGTTAAGCAGTGACAGTAGTCCAAAAGCAAACCCAAATGAATAAAGTTGGATGTTTTGCCAGTGTATCGATACGTTATTGCAAGTACCATTTTTGTTTGTGAGAACTTTGCCCTTCAGTAGTTTCTCTGAAAACACTCCACCTGCTCCGGAAGCAACAGCACTCACGATCACAAGTATGTAACCTTGTAACAAGGACTGGCCCGGCACTAGCTCAGGCTTAGAAACATCGCAGTTGTGCAATTCGGTCACCATACTGCCGATCGCGAGCATTACCAAGGCTTTCCACTGTAACCAAGTGAGCTTGCGACTCAAAAATAGGTTCATGAAAATGCCAGTAGTAAGAACTTTGAGATTACTTGTGATTTGGAACGTGCTCGGGCCTAGGATCTCAACTATGTGAAACGCACAATTATTACTCACAAAGTAGCAAAAAGCTGGGAGTATATAATTCGGAAACCCTCGAAACGAATTGTGCAATATCTTTCTTGACGGACCGCCCCCACTCTGGGTGCCACGTTCCAACACCAGTAAAGTTGTTGAAAGTACGATCTTGACTCCCTCAGCGGCACAAGGTATGGCATAAGTGTTATACGGGTACGTGCCATCGCTTCGTTTACTGGCCTCAATGCATAAAGTCGTGGAAACGGTGAAGAACACCAAAAAAGCGCAACTAAACAGTTTGCGTGCTCGTAGCGAGAGCTGCAAGTTGATCGTGAGTACTTGCATGCTAACAAAATTGTACTCTCAGTGTGCTTTCCACGGACCTCGAGAAGGTCGACGCGCGTTCGACGAGACACGCAATTAGGTCGAACTATGCTCTGGCCCGCATAGACCTTTTTTTAAGAACGCCCGAACTACACGAGACGCTTGAAAGCGTCTAGTTTTTAAAACGAACACCCGGGAGTGGCGCCCACGGGCCGCACCGTCGCTCAGTTCACCGAGGCTTATAAGCTCTGTGTCGGCCATAGCCCCACTCTGTCGTGGTGTGGCGTTTGAGAATCAAGGTTTTGGTTTTCGTGGTGAACTAAACGGTGTAAAATACGTATATATCCACGGTTCATGACTCGTCATGTGTGTAGGTACTCTCTAAAGGGGCGATATATAAATTTTTCCGCAAAACTTCAGACTAGAGAAAGCTAAGAAGGTGTGTTAGATATGTGAGAAGTAAAATATGAAGTGTAGCTTCCCCTAGTATGGCTCACTGACGAGTTAACACTCATTAATGAGATAATCGAGACTAGCCCATTGTAATCGACATCACTTATTGACGCATTAGAGCCGATTGATCACACTTTACAGGTTTGGCCCGCACATTCTCATTACTTTCCGAATTGAGGTAGTATAGATAGATTTATCCGCGCCAAGGGAGCTCGACATTCACGGCACCGAACCGGACAATCTTTCGTACCTGTCAAACCCGACGTAGGTCGACACTTTCCTAGAATAAATTCGAGAGCTTCGAATATTTCCCGAGAGTCAAGGCCGTATCGTTACTCTGAGTCGAGGTGCCACGTGACCCGCTTAGACCTGGTGCGTGATGTACTGCACGGGACGCTTTCTCACGAAGCACACCGTCATTAAAGGCCGGAAGTATGAATCACGGAGAACTCGCCGGAGACGTTCGCTGCAACGTTCGATTTTGGTGACTTGTGGTGTTTACGGCGCTTTGACATTCTTAGCCACTCATATTTGTGCCAGAGCACGCCTGTCAGCACTCACCGTGCAGAAGAATGAGCTTTTGAATCTCAGTCACCCCAGAACACCGCTGGTCAGCAAAGGTAGCTATGCTTACGCAACCCTCGTTACTTCTAAAGATGCCCTACCTGGTGCCTTCTTGATCGGCGTACAATGGAGAGAACTAAACCCAAACTGGGAACGTATTGTCATCATATTGGATGGTAGCGTTCATAGACAAGATGCGGACGACTTAGCAAAGGTCTTCACTCGTTTACTTTTCAGCTCTTACCAGTTCATAGATTTAGATATCAAAATTTCATTTCCATATTTGACCGGCTGGCTTGCCAAATTTGAGCTGCTCCGTTTGCAAGAGTATAGTCGGATACTCTATGCGGATGCTGACATATCAATGTTTCGAGACTGTGCAGAGATGATGAACTTTGAGTACGCTGTTCAAAGCACGCTGGGAGTATTCTTTGTTCCTTCTACGGTCGACGGTGGCACTTATGTTCTGACTCCAGACCTAAATGCATGGGAAAAATTTGTTGAAACAAGCCACAGTATTGCAAACGACAAACGTCTGAAAAGTTTTGTCTATCGGAGCATTGGTGATGCCGATCAAGGCATAGTAGACTTTATTGCACGCGAAGGAATAATCAATTTTACTCGGTTACAACCTACGTTCGTGCAGCTCAAGCGGGTCCCGGCCTTGTACCCAAACCTTTTCATGCCACGGTGTGGTGTGCACTTCTCAACAAGAAAGCCATGGGAAATATGGAGCAACAAAGACAATAAAGTTTTCCTGCCTCTTGTTCTTTACTGGAGAAATGAGTTCACTCGCGCATGCGATCTCAGTCACAACATCCGCATGTGTGAGCGCCTTGGTGCTCGTTTTCAACAAGAGAACAGACAAATTCTGAGAGCGACCTTCTTTCAGTGGCTGCTCGGGATGAGACCATTCAACATCAAAGTAGAAAACTACAAACCGGGATGGATTCATGAGCTCCGAAAAGTCGAATTTCTGCATAGAAACGCGGTTGGAGCAATTCTCTTCGACACTGAGACTTTTGCCAATGAGTGCGAGCTTACTGTAGCCTGGAACTATACTGTATTGAGTTATTGTTTCAACAAACAGTCCTTTATCAGTCCTGATCACATGTGCCATCGCAAAGTCGGATTAGTAAAATTGCATTTCGCAGATATTTTTCCGTATAGATGCACACGAGTCAGCTCCAATGGGCAGATTTTAGACTTGTTTACAGACTCGTTTCTCAGACATTTGGCACGCACAAACTTGGTTTCGGATGCCGAGATGCGACCATGTATTTACTTGATCGCAAAGATGTGTACTTCTGTTAACCTTAAAATAGAAAACAGAAAGTTGCTACGCAAAGCTAGGCTAGATTTGCGACATATCGGGGTACGACAGTTAAAAAAATGAAAAACCTCAGGCCGCACTGTGTGTGTATGGGGGAAACGCTGGCATGTAAACTCTTCTTCAAGATTCACACTCTTGTTCGTGCCCGTCACGCGCCGTGACATCAGCGTTGACGCATCAAGGTACCAGTTAGTTGCAAGCCATCGAACGTGGATTGCGCAAAAACCAAGTTGCGATCGTCCCTCAGTTGTCAGTGGGGGGTTGTAATCTTTTGTGGGAAAAACCTCACAGCACGCAAGCCAACACGGCACGTATACAAAATGGATGCACATGTCCCATTGTATGCGCACACACAGCGTAAGATATGCATATAGATTCTAGAAGTTTCTTTGTTCGTGACCTGACTCAATCTGTACGTCTACGCAAGCTTTGCGGCGCCACTGCGGTTCCTGGCACATGGCTGTAAATTCTTGCCTTCTCGCTTTCATACTGACTCGTCACGTGTCAGAGGGAGCTTTTCGAGGGCACGAGATACAAATATATCCTTATGCGAGCGCCGTCACAAGTTCACAAACACCTTGGCATGCACACTCGATTGACTGCCTAAGCAAGTCAGCTGCCCACTGGTGCGTGCCAGACGTTAGCAGGCCTAGAAGACCTCGCTAGGGGTATAGCTATCCGGTACCAGCCAGTTTCTTGGTACGTACCACCGATCCAGTCCGAATGCCTGGTCGTGTAAATCGTATCGACAAACAGTTGCCTTGTCCCGAGCGGGACGTGAGTCATCAACCTGCATCTGCATATTTTCCACGCCTCGTCCAACTTCTTCTGCGCTGCGCGCTGCGCACGCAACGCGATATCCCCCACACCTTCGTCATCGCTCGTCGGTGCGGCGCCCGCGTCGGCGACGTTCGACATCGAGCGTCGACGCGTGTCGCTTGCTCAATGATCTTTTCAAATTCCTTTCAAATTTCAAACGCGTCGCGCGCGAACCCGCGCTCTAAACCCCGGTCGCACCCTCGCGTTCGCGCGCGCGGCGCTCGTCTCGTTTTTCGCGCTCTCGACGTCGTGTGCACGCGCATCGTCCCGTTTTCGCGCCGCGACGCGCGAGCTCCACTATTGAGGGGTAGATCGAGTATACGCCATGTTCAAAGAGGTCTCAGATGTACTGCAATACCGAGATGTACTCACACTCATGGCGAAAATGCCTACGCATGCCTACACATGCCTACGCAACGGCGCTTGCGAAAATTGATGCCACGGATACACTTGTCGCCATTGCAACAACTTAATTGAGTATGTCTTCTTCAGTGACATTTGACATGATAACTTTGTCCACACGTCTCTATCACGCATCGTTTCATGGTCTTCATT
>Ga0315330_10003041_pt1 | contig 11493 bp, 7 predicted proteins | sample M140m34915metaG_FD_203453 | JGI IMG/M metagenome (GOLD analysis project Ga0315330, IMG submission 203453) | Ammonia-oxidizing marine archaeal communities from Monterey Bay, California, United States - M1 40m 34915 | ecosystem: Environmental > Aquatic > Marine > Intertidal zone | place: USA... | reverse complement strand
AGAACGAATGGCGGGAGGGAATGACGATCAGGGCTTCTCATGATACCCATTCTCAGCCCGTCGGCCTTCCCATAAACCGATTTTTGGCATCAACCACTCAGCCAGAGGCGGATTCTGTGATCCCAAGCCCCTGACATCAACCATTCCGCTTTGCTTTTGACACGGCGCGTTCAAGCATCCTGGATCAGAGAATCCAAAACCCGAACACCGGCCCAACTGTCTTTGTTTTCTTCAATGAACTGCAGATGCCGCTCTGCAGTTTGATAGACATCGTGAGCCGCACGATCAGCAAAGATACAGTGCAGGGAAACGTCAAAATCCTGATTGACTTCGCGATCAAGTTCGCGATCCCGCGTCCCAATTGAAAAACCAACGAGTCCTTCGTGGTTATCCAAGTATTTATTGCAAGCGTCTAGCAACGTCTGAACAGCCTCGTCACTCCGGTCTTTGAGAGTGAAGAAGACGTGATGAGCAAGTTGCGGCATTCGATTCAGTCCTTCGTAAGAAAACAGTTCACAGTGATAATACTTCGCATAGCTTCTACAAACGCAGGTAACGTGACAACAGCCCCCAATTTCAGGCGGCGGTTGCGGTTGGCAGGGAATGATGGATCGCGCTGATAGCGGTGCAATCAAAAACAATCACGCCGCAGCAATCAATCGTCCGAGTTCTGTCCGTTTTGCCTCGGCACGAAACTGAAATTTTTGCTTTGCGAAAAGAATTGAATGGGATTTTCGTAAACCACTTTCCGCGTCAACGCCTCATCATTCCCTCGCCGTCGCATTTCAAAGATTAAATCGGGAACTGCCGTTGGTTTACTTGGCCCCCAATCGCCAGCAGAGTTTGCCAGCAGACGCTCGCCACCATATTTTTCGATCATGTCTGCGGCACGGTCCGGGGTGCATTTCGTTACTGGGTACAGGGTCATGCCTGCCCAAAACCCGCGATCAAGGACCTCTGAAATCGTGTGCTCTTCCACATGGTCAACCAGCACTCGCGAAGGGTCGATTCGGGAGTCATCGCAAAGCATGTCAAGTATCATCCGGGTCCCCTGATACTTGTCAGCCAGGTGCGGGGTATGAATAAGAATCTGCTGGTCGTACTTGATGGCCAGTTCAAGATGCTCCAAGAATACCGTTGCCTCATTCTTGGTATTCTTGTTCAGTCCGATTTCACCGATACCAAGGACATTGGGGCAATCGATAAACTCGGGGATCATTGCGATCACATCACGGGAAAGAGAGACATTTTCGGCCTCCTTTGCGTTGATGCAAAGCCAAGTGAAATGCTGAATCCCAAACTGCGCAGCACGCTGCGGTTCAACGTCTGTCAACTGGTGAAAGTAGTCTCTGAAACCATCCACGCTGCGGCGATCAAAACCAGCCCAAAAGGCTGGCTCACTCATTGCAACGCATCCCATTCTGGCGAGTGTCGCGTAGTCGTCAGTCGTCCTCGAAACCATGTGGATGTGAGGGTCGATGTAGTCCATGAAAGTCCAGTTTTCGATTGTATTAAAAAGAACGAGCACTCGTGTCGTGCGTTGCCTAAACGCGTTCCGCCTATTGGAGCTGAACGGCGGCAAACCAATGAGTCGTTGAACCTAAAGCCAACACCGGCAAACTTAATTTCGACCAACACTGCGCTGACCGACTTCGCGTGGGATGGCTACAGATCCATTTGCTTTCGCCAATCCGATTCATACTGCCGCGAGAACAATTGTTGCAAGCGTTCGGCTCGATCAGAGCCCTCGCTCAACACAATCTCGATCGCTGCATCGAGTTGCTTACGCTGTGCTTGAGCCTCGTTCGGCAGCGGGGCACCCGCATCCAAAGAGCGATCAATACGGTCCAAAGTTGCGGCTACTTCCAGTAGCTTGGCACGAACCTCTAAAAAAGATTCCGTGAGGATTTGGCTTGCTGCTCGCATGGCAATATTTGATGGATTACGAAGGTGGCGGTCACTGACCACAGTATAGAGAGATCACAGCCCCTTCCCAGCGTCCCTGCCCGCAAAACAGTCACCGACCGAGCCAAGACAGCCCACACCACACCCCCTCTAAAGCGGGGCAAGCTTTAAACTGGAGCATTTACAGTCCTACTGGGGGGGTAATCCTGATTTTGCGGCCTAGGCAGCAAGATTGCAGGAAAGACCGCAGTGGATTTCGAAAGTTGGGCAAACTCAACGCAGGACCAAGCTACTTTCTTAAAGGTGGGGTTCCGAATTGCCCCGGCCTGATATCGCTGAATTCAAGACGCACAAACTTCTTCCAACCATAAGCAGTATGCAGGGGCAGGAACTGACCTACGCCGTTCTCAGTCGCACGCGGAATGAAGCCGCCGTGGACGTGCTGCTGGCATGCTTGGACAGTGAGCTGCGTGAGCACCGAGACATGGCGTTGAGTACGCTCATGCAGAGGCGCGAGGACAGAGTCCCCGCCAAGCTTCTAGCGAGGTGGCAGCAACTGAAAACAACCGATCATCTTCTCCTGAGGACGCGCAAAACGTGGTTTGAGGGTGCGGTGTCCCAAGCGTTGAAACACCGCGGGGCGGATACCGTGACCGCGATCGCTGCAGCGGAATCTCTGGAACTGACCAAATTCATTCCGATGTTGGTGGACTTGGCCGAGACCGGAGAAACAGACGAAATCCGTCAGCGTGCCACCGCTGCAGTGCTAAAACTGGCCCATATTCTTGGAGGTCGCGCCAGATGCGACCGCGACGTACCCACCATACGTAACCCCGCCCTGGAAAGGTTGCACAAGTCACTTGGCAACATCAGCCAACACGAGAATGTATCACTCGCAGATGCGTTTCTAGTTCTCTCGCTCTGGGGCGACAGCGAACTACGAAGAGTCATGAGTGAGCCCACTGCAATCCGAAAACTGATTCTCGAGCGTTTTTTGGAATCAAAGCACATCGGAGTTCTGGATCTTCTTGCAGGAACGATCAAACGTCGCCAGATGGATGATAACGTCACCGCTTTGATACGAACTCGTAACGACCATGCATTCCGTAGTGTGCTGCTCAACTCGATCACTCCCGATCCGTCCACTGTCGTACTGAAAAACCTAGCCAACATTGGCATGGCAGCAAGCTGCCGCGGCGACGAGTCGTTACTTGGCAAAATCAACGACAGCCAAATTCCGGCGTTACTACATCTATACGCCACCTGCGGCACTGACTCAGTCAAGACCCTGCACTTGATCGCTGCGGTGGCAGAGAAAAAGAACCCCATCTACGACTCGGTAGTTTGCTTTGCGCTTTCTCAATGTTCTGTTCCAGAGAGTGAGATCATTGTTCGCGCGGCTTTGCACATAGCGAACGACGAAGAGAGCGTAAGCACTAACGAACATGCTCGACTGCTGCAGCGTCTGATCGCGTTGATTGATCATAAAGATGAGAATATCGTCCGTGGCATCAGACGGGTGATCAAACCCTTGCACGCGGAATCAATGATGCACCGATTCCAGGACCTACGTCCACGCAGCCGTCGCATCCTTGGACGCGTGGTGATGATGGTGGACCCTAATGCATTGCAGCGGGTATCAGATGCCATTCGCCACCCGGTCCTCAAGAACCGCATCGCTGCGATCGCGATGGCTGATGCATTGGCTGTGGTGGACCTGTTATCAGAATCATTTGAGCATATCGTTCAGGAAGACCATCTCGAAGCTCGCATCACTGCCGCTGAGGTGATGGCGAATGCTCATGGTGACGCCACGTTCGAGGTACTGCAAAAACTGGCGGATCTACCGGGGTGCCCCGTCCGCGACATTGCGTTGGATGCGATCCAGCGTCGTTCAAAGGAAATGATGAAGTCCTAATTTGAGAGTTACTGAGTCCAAGAGCCATAGCCATGCTTCTTTCCATCCAATGCCTCCTTGCCGAAACTCGCCTCTCGGACCTCAGCCTGGCGTATCAGGAAAAAACCGTAAGCCAAAACATCTCCGGCGTCTGGTTCCTGCTGATCCCATTTTTGGTCGTCGGGATCGCGATGCTCTTCTACAAGATCGCCGACCGGACTCCGATGGCAATCAACACCCCCAACTTGCTCATGCACGAACTGTGCCGTGCTCACGGGCTAAGCGGCAGTGGTCGCCGAATGCTTGAACGAATCGCCGATGAAGCGCATCTGGAGCAACCTGCAACCATGTTTCTCGGCTCACAACATTTCGAAGCTGCGGTTGAGAAAGCTGGCCTGACCATCAAGTACGACAAACGACACAGGACACTGATCGGAATGCTGCGACGCACTCTTTTCACTGAAAAGCCCAAGACCATTGCCTGAATACCGGCCAATGCTACTGAGTGGACAATGCTGCTATGAAATCTGTGCGGCCTGAGGTACTAACTTCTTCCATCATGCACGACTCTTGTGCTGCCCCTTCTTCTGCTGCCCCTTCTTCCAAGGGCGCTTCATGTACTCAGTGACTTATCGTCACTAGCCCCGCTGCGGCCAGCACCTCGAAAGCGGCAGCACGAACTGCTAGCTGCAACGAGAGACTGCCAGCAGTCTGCACTCGTGTACACTCACATCGCATCAAGGTCAAAGCAGCAAAAATGGCGCTTACCGACACGAATCCCCCATCAAAGGCTCATGGCAATCAAAAATTGTCGGTTCCGGCTAGCGAGAGAAAAACAACCAAAAGAACGCTCCACACCGCAATAAAAGCGTAGCGGCAGCACCATGCGCTGCCTCATGGGCAACGCAAAGAACTCATGGCCTACCGCCACATAGCCGATGAGAGAAAAATCGGTCTCTCAATGATCTACGCCTGTACGTTAAACTGCGAGACCGAGGGTTCTTCAGCGCACCGCACTGCTGCCGCGTTCCTACAAAGTTGTGGGCACAAACAAGGCATTGCAGATTGAACATGGAAGAAACAATGCTACCAAGAACAATACTAGGACGAACAGGACTGAGCGTAAGTTGCCTCGGTTATGGCAGCATGGGCATTCGAGGGCCAAAGACGTGGGGCGTACGCACCGTCGATGATGAGCAGGCCGAGAAACTTCTGAATGCGGTGCTGGACATGGGAATCAACTTCATTGATACGTCACCGGACTACGGACTCAGTGAAGAACGCATCGGTCGTTTTCTTTCGTCCCGACGTAACGAATACTATTTGGCAACGAAATGCGGCTGCGTCTATGTCCAACACAAGGACCACCTCGAAATTGATCATCAGTGGCAGAAGGAAGTGATCGAGCGCAACTTGAATGAAAGCCTTCAACGTTTGAAAACAGACCACATTGATTTATTGCAGTTCCACGGTGGGGATGCTGAAACGCTAGAGCGTGAGGGGCTTCTTTCCCAACTGCAAGACTTCCGCAGCCAGGGTCTGATTCACCACATTGGCGTGTCCAGCAAAATCCCGCAGCTTGCCGGATTGATTGACCTCAACTTCTTCGACACCTTTCAGATTCCATACTCATGCTTGTCACCAGAACATGGTGATTTGATTACACGTGCAGGCGAATCAGGCGCGGGCATCATCATTCGCGGCGGCATCGCTCACGGTGGCCCTGACGCAGAAATCCAGCGACCAGCATTGAACGATGCATGGAACGAGGCAAAACTGGACGAACTCATCCCCAAGGGAATGACGCGAGCGGAACTGATCCTGCGTTACACGCTTTCCCATCCCCACTGTCACACCACAATCGTCGGCACCTGTGACCAACAGCACTTGGCAGAGAACGTGACTGCCAGCCGCCTTGGGAAACTTCCGGAGCCCATCTACCGCGAGATTTCTTCGCGGACCAATCAGGAACACAAATAGTTCTTCATGGTATCCTGCCTGCTATCGGGATTACAGCATCTCACGAAACCAGATGCCTTTGTCCAGCAACCAGATTATTGCGGTTTATTCCCAGTACTGGAATTGAACGAGTCCTCAACACGCTGATAATTCTCCAGCATCGCTTCGAGCTGGGACTTCAGTTCCCCAAGATCACGTCCGTTGTCCAAAGACTCTTCGAGCAGCGGTCGAAGCCACTCCTGCATCAAGTGGAACTGCCCCTTGACGAGGTCAGCGAGCACACGCGGCACCTTATGCTGCACGAGCACTTTCTGCTCGGGTGGTGCCAGCGCCCTCTGCTCACTGATTTGTTCCAACCGCTCGCTTGTGGACTGCAGCTTGTCCGCAAGTTGACCACCGGTTGTAGCAAGACTTTGCCGGATACTATCGATACGTGCATCCATGCGTTCTTCTGCACTATCGTCAGTTACGGCGATCGCGCGAGAGATCACCTGCCGGATCGACTCCAGACCATCTCGCATCGAAGCCAACTGTCGCATCAATTGCCCTGCCTGGTCCTCACTGTCCATGCCGGACATGCGAACACTTTCAACAAACGCATACTTGATGCCGTCCCATCTTTCTTTTTCCTCTGGGCTCAGAATCCCCATCAGTTCCTTGAATTTCAGAACGTTGGCTTCATTGTCCGTTGTGAGGGTCTGCGCATCCTGCTCATAATTGCTCACAATCAGGGACTGCAGTTCAGAATCGTTCATGACAGCGGCAACACGCTCAGCCATGCGATTCATATTTCGATAACTTCCTTGCAGCTTGAAGGGCGGTTCCGTCCGGTACGCATCAGCCTGTGCAGCGCTACGGATGTAAGCACGATTCACTCTCAGAACCACATCACGAATGCGAAGCAACTTCCTCATCACCTCAAACATCTCGCGGACTTGATCCATCGAAACATTACTCTGCAGCTCGATTCCCTCCAATGAATCTCGTTCCGCAGCGATAATCACTGCCCTCGCATCTTCCGGAGGAGCAGTACCCAGTGGCGCCAGGGTCCGATTACTGGTCAAACAATTCTCGAGATAACTCATCTCGAATGCTTCGGCGGAATCACCAATGATCTCGCCAAGGTTGTAAACATCCGCGCGATTGGAAAGCATGTCCGGCACCTGAAAGCGATCACCGCTTTCGGTATAGGGATTACCAGCCATCACAACAGCAACGCGTCGCCCACGCAGGTCATAGGTTCTTGTTCGACCGTTGCGAACACCCTCAATTTTCCTCGTGGCATCACATAGAGAGATAAACTTCTGAAGCAATTCAGGATTCGTATGCTGAATATCGTCCAAGTACAGCATGACGTTGTCGCCCATTTCAAGGGCGAGGTTCAGACGTTCAATTTCCTCACGTGCCGCCGCATTCGGAGCTTCAGCGGGATCCAGTGACGTCACACCGTGACCGATTGCTGGACCATTAATTTTCATGAAGACAATGCCCAACCGATTCGCCACGTACTCCATCAATGTGGTCTTACCATAACCGGGAGGCGAGATGAGAAGCAAAAGCCCCATGCGATCCGTTCGCTTATCTTCACCAGCCGATCCCATCTGCTTAGCAAGATTGTCACCAATCAACGGCAGATAAACTTCATCAAGCAGCCGGTTGCGAACAAAACTGGTTAGCACGCGTGGTTTGAACTCATCAAGCCGCATGTCCTCACGCGACTCGTCGACCACTCGTGCTTTGGTAGCGTGCAGGTTGCGGAACCGGGGCACCACATCCAAACAGTAGCCACGCACACGCCCCAGCAGTTCATGGTAATGAACTTTCATGCGGCCTTCGCTAATACGGCCATGATTGCCAGCCATTCCCTGCAATTCAGTCGCAACGCTTGCCGCAACGACCTTCATCACGCCGGGACCACCCAGAAGAACGACCCACGCCAACTCGTCACGATATCCAACCGCTGGATCAACCTCATCGGTTTTCCCATGGTTCTTAAGAAAAGCATCAACCCAGTTACGAGCGAGGATAAAACCTCTCACTGGATCGTTTTCCGCCTTTAGAACTGTTGACAACAACTTAACACGATCCGTATCTGGAATCGCTGCAATGAATTCCTCGTACAACGTTACAGCCTGTTGGCTGACGACCACTTTCTTCGGAGCGTGAGTCAATTCATCGAACAAGTAATGGGCAATCGATTGAGAAGTCACGACACTTCCGAACAGAGGCCCCCAAAGATCTCGCTGCCCTTCGCACAATTCTGTCAATCGTTGACGAAATTCCACTGCGGGACGGGCACCAGGGTAAGCCTGTGCCAACTTCGCAAACCCGCCAATCCAATCAGTCATGACCTTTCGGGTTTTTGCGTCAAGCAGCTTCTGGAACCACAGCAATGATGCCGCTCGAATACTCGGCGAGTGTCGCAACAAACCTACCGACGCATCCATTTCCAGCAAGCATGAAACAATATTTGCTGCATCATGATCGTGCACGCCTTTTGCGTAACCTTCATCAAATCGGCCACCGGTATGCTTCTGAACCCAGCCAATATCGACAGTGGACGCGTCAATCGCATCGCCACTCTTTTTCAGTTCATCAAACAACTCAACGGCTAAGTACTCGGCACGATACACAGCTGAGTTTTCGCTAACCAGTTCCTGATTCCACAAATCCTTCGATTCAGTTAGAGCATCATCACGCAAAGTTTCAAAAAACTGCGTCCCAGTCAGGTGCATACACATTTCACCTTCGCGCAGAACGGTAGTCAGATCAAGAGGCTGAGTATTGACTGCAAACCGCTGACTTCCGAGCCGAATAATGTCCCCACCATCTTCATACAGATCTTGACGATCTTTCAGTTGCCGCACAGCATCTTCGCGAATTGTTTTCAAGCGGCTCTGCAAGTCTTCAACGCGAATTGCGTCTTCCAGGTCGGTCAACTGACCAATGATATCGCGTACTTTCTCGACCATCAGATCGCCAGCAAAGTAGGCGGCGATCTCGTCGGTGGACTCCATCTTGTTCACACGCGAGTCGATCCCCTTCAAAATCCGCCCTGCTGCGGAAGCAAGGGATTCTGCCCGACGATTCCGTTTTTCAACGAGTGAAACTTTGCGTGACTCAAATGCCCCATAAACGTCTTCACGACGTTGAGCGAGCTGAATCACAAAGTCATCAAACTCCGCAAACCGGCCTTCGAGTTCCTCGAGTTGCACCATCACCTTCGTCAAATATTCGTCGCATCGTTGCGGCGAATCACACACATCGAGATAACCTGATGTCGTCTGTTCCAAAAGCTTCAACTGGGAAGCAAACTCCGCTTTCCCCTCAACGCTAACAAGTTCGCTGACGCGAGCTTTGAGAGAACTCCGAACCCGATTCAAGGAGGCGAAGACATTGCCAATCGCGTCTATTATCTCCGTCCGTTTCGTCGTATCCTCGATACGAAGATTGCTGACGGTTTCGGTTAACAATTCAAGCTGCGTACCCGACGCATCAATCTCTTCTTCAAGTTTCTTTGCCTCTGCGACGGTAGCAACACCTTCCACTTGAGTCGCAGCATCAGCCACACGATTCACGTAAGGATCCAGGGCCCCTGGGGTAAGCAGAAAGTCTACACATCTCCGACTGATCCGTTCTGCCCACTCAGCGGTCGTTGTCTCGAGTTCTTCAACAACAGCTTCATCCACATAGCGAAGTTCTTTCAAACCCAGCGAGTGCCCGCGTTGTTCACGAAGCGAAGCCAGTGTGCCTACAAAGTCATCGATATTTTCGAAACGGCCACGTTCGATGTCCTTGATCAATTCACCGACGTTTTTCTGCACCTCGTTTGTGCGTTGCTTGGTATCACGCCGAACACGCACCACTTTTTCAAATTCTTCAACGGCCGCGTTCGCAGCCGAACGAATTTTCTGCAATGGCTCCGCCAATTGCTCGGCATCGCTCTTGTCAATCCAGAAGTAGCCATCGAGGATATCGGATGTTTTTTTACCAAGATCAACATACAGCCCTTCGTAGCTGTCGTCTTTGTCGATCAACTGGATCACTTCGCTGCATTCCGCCATACCGCGAACGATCTCTTTGTTGCCCACCTTGAACAGCAGAGAATCGCCTTGCCCCTCTGGAGCAATCGCTTCACTCGTGAACGGTGTCTGCCAAACCTGAATAGCATGATGTTTCTGTGGCTCATCCTGTGATTGAAAGCAGACCATCTCGCCGCCTTCAAAGATACTCTGACCGTGACACACCAGAGGTGTCTCCACTGTCTGGCTGATCAGGTTGTACCGCAACTGGATGTAGGTACCTGAAACTGGATTGTAAAACAGGTAGAGAAAATCTTCGCCATTGGCTGCTGCCACGGTGCGTTGGTAACGCATCCCTCGCAGGCCATGATCAAACCGCTTGTATTCACCTGTTTGCAAGTAATATCCGCCGGGAAAAATCAGCCCGTGATCACCGGGTAACATGACACAGGAATATTCAATCTCATCCAACCGCATCGCCTGCTGGATTTTCCCATTGAAGACAAAGAAGCGGTCCTTGGTCTCCTGGTAAGGCCGGATTTTCAATAGGACCAGATTGCCGACAATGGCGTAATGAATTTCCGCATCATCCAGTGTCTGATCAGGATTATCCACCGGCTCGGCGTAAATCCCCTCCCCACTATCCGTGTTGTTCTCGACCTTGATCGTCAGGTCACCACCGACTGTTTCAACGAAGACAAGATCATCAATTGAAATATGAGGATGGCTTCCGTAATGATGTTGATCGCGTGTTGTTCTTACCCAACGGAACTCATGCTGCGGTGGATCCTTGACCTCGTGTTCACTTCGATTGTCGATATATTCAATTCGATCTTCACTCACTCGCCATTTAAATGACTTGATGTCCTTGGCTGTTTTGCCAACCTGAAACACCATGTGCAACATGGGGCCATTTCGAAAGAAGCGAATGAAACGCGTGTCTTTATAGAAGCGATATAATTCGTGAAAATCACTGTCAAAGCGTTCATCACCAATCAGGTCAAGACTCTGCGCATGAAAGGCATGATCACGGAAATGATAAGCTGAAAAGACATCTGCCAAACCCACCTCTGATTTCAATCCGAATTGGACGTTGTACCCAAAGATGAATTGGTCACCAATCGCGACGAGATCGCGAGGCGTGCAGTTGTGTTCGGTGGTTACCCGTTCGGTCGAGAGTAGAACGGTTTCGATGTTTCCAAATACTTCGGCTCGCAGATCGTTTAACTTTGCCAAACGATCACGCAAATCAGCCGATGCATCTCGCAGACGATTGCGAAGGACTTCGTACGTCCCGGCAGCGAGTTGAGTTTCTGTCATGAAGGGTCGCCCATAGATGGTCGCCGCTGAAACCTATGAAAAATTCGGTTCCAGCAAGTATTCCAAATGCTGTGTTCAAAGCCACTCCCTGACGCGACGATTGAGATCATCGTGCCAGGGAAGCGGTGAAATCCTACATTTTGGTCTTAGCCGTTACGGCCATTGGTACCAGCAGAACTGCTCTGCGCAAGCAGTTGACCAGCTTTTTGGTCCGCGACATTTGCTGTCCCGGCCATACTCAGCAAGCCAGTCAACTGTGACCGAACATCATCCGTCGTCGCTAAACCCATCATTTTCGCGATCAATGCCGCGATCGACAGATCCTTCACGCCGTCAGTGTCCATGTTGAACTGCTTGACCAGACCAGAGAGCTGGTTCTGGAAGTACTCA
>Ga0315330_10003037_pt1 | contig 11496 bp, 8 predicted proteins | sample M140m34915metaG_FD_203453 | JGI IMG/M metagenome (GOLD analysis project Ga0315330, IMG submission 203453) | Ammonia-oxidizing marine archaeal communities from Monterey Bay, California, United States - M1 40m 34915 | ecosystem: Environmental > Aquatic > Marine > Intertidal zone | place: USA... | reverse complement strand
TGGAATTAATGGTGGCCATGAGCTAGGTCATAAGACAGGAGAACCTTTCAAACTTTTAATGGCACACGTATTACTAACAACGTCCATTCAAAATCACTTTATGACCTACCATAATAGTGGGCATCACAGAGATGTGGCAACACCGAATGACTTGACTTCTGCAAATCAAGGTGATATCTTCTATCTATTTGCTTTGAAATCTCAAATTGGAGGATATTTCAAAACCTGGAAGTTAGAAGCGGAAAAGGCAAGGAAAATAGGTAAAGGCAAATTTTTGAATCCCATGATACTTCACACAATAATTCCTTGGACTTTCCTAGCTATCATTTTTATTCTATTTGGACTGCAGGTTGCCTTACTTTATTTCGTAGCTGCAGTATTTGGGATTTCTATTTTAGAGGCACAAAATTATTTTTCTCATTATGGACTCAGAAGAAAGCAAAGAGAGAATGGCACCTATGAAAATGTAAAAGCAATTCATTCCTGGAACTCGGACCACTTATTGGGACGTATTTTACTATTTGAACTTACACGGCACTCAGACCATCATTATATGGGGGCAAAACCGTACCAAATATTGGAATCAAAAGAAGAAAGTCCGATGTTACCTTATGGTTATCCCGCGATGCTGATTTTATCTTATTTCCCGTTTCTATTTATTCCTATTATGCGTAAAGCACTCAAAAAGCAGGGATTCGTTTCTTGATTCAAAACATTAAGACATAAAAAAAGCGCTCCAAAGGAGCGCTTTTCATTTAAGATAAAATTCTTATCTAACAATTACTTTTTGATTGAACATCTGTCCGTCAATTTCTACCGTGCAGAAATAAACACCAGACTTCAAGTTTAAATTATTGTAGGATACCATATTTGAAGAAAGGTTCGTCTCAGACTGAACCAACTCACCAAGTGCTGAATGAATAGCGATTGATTTGATGTTTCCCTCTTTTGCTCTAAAAACCAAAACAGACGATGCCGGGTTAGGATAAACCTCTAAAGCGTTTGTTGTTTCGATTTCTTCAATACCAGATAAACCATCAAGGTTCGTAGCTCTTACAATTCTCCTGCAGAAGTAACCTAATGTAGTATCAACATAAGCCATAGATTTAGCAATACCCATATCAGGATTTTGACCTAATGAGTTTTGGCTAATCGCAATACCAGTGCCCGGATCAAATCCTAAACTCAAAGCAATATTTTCAACTGTACCTTCATCCCAAAGATCCCAAGGTGAAGCTTCAAATGGATTTCCTGTAACATATGGGAAAACATTGTCTACTGGAGCTCCAACGGTCGTTCCGCCAAAATCATCCATTCCTTCAGCTGCAGCATTCGCAGCTTGCGCACCTAAGGTATAGACATCACTTCCAGCATTAACCGAAGCTAATACATCATTATTTCCAAGCATATTGGCTTTTGCCATGACATCATAAGACCCACTAATTTCAGTAGTAATTAGACCTGCACCCGTTACAGCAACATCGCCCGTCGTATAAATAGCAACAGGATCAGTTGGACAATGCACAGCACACATTGGAATTTCACCAGCTTCTAACCAGCTTAAATCACCGATTCCACCACCCATACTACAAACCATATGAACTTCGTTTGAATATCCTGGGTGATTAACATTGTTAAATGCGCCACCGTAACCATCCCAATCTCCGATCTCTGCGGTATCGATTAAGGCAGTTGTTTCACCTGTGATTTCATCAACAGCTAAGAATTTTGGAAGCGTGATTTCAGCATACTTATCTACAGATGCATAACCCAACGCCACCCAACCTCCAGAACCTTGTCCTGAAAGAATAATTCTAGAAGTATCTATGCCCCAAGTGTTACCATTCTCAGCAACATCTTTTTTGAAGAATCTTACAGCACCTTTGGTATCTTGAATCGCTCTATAAACCGCCTTCATAAGACTCGCTCCTCTTTCTGCAGGTGTTTCTGCTCCGGGATTCCATCCTAATCTGTATTCAAGATTCGCGACAACATAACCACGTCTCGCATAACTTTGACAAATCATTTGAGTCGCAGCATCTTGACGCATTCCCGTCGGGTTTCCATTATATATAATTGGTGCAAAAGTACCCGTATGCAAAACAATTACAAGAGGACGTTCAGTCTCAGTATCTCCAACGGGTTGAAACAAATCAAAATTCAAAGCTGGAATATCTGCAACACCATCTCCATTTACATCAGCTCCTGTTGGAACATAAGGAACACCCTGACTTGCGGCAATTACGGAGAAGTTCATCCCATAGTTGATATCTGTTTCTACAGAAACGTCTGGAAAGACCTCGTCAATGTATCGATCCTGAGCATATGTGCTTCCAAGGATAGCCATAAAGCTTAAAAAAGGTAGAAGTATTTTTTTCATATTTTATTTTTTAGTTGGTCTAAGATAATTATTATTAGCCGAATTCTATTATTTCTTTGCTTTATCTTTCCAATCAAAAGAAATGGAGGTGTAAATCATTCGACCAACAAAAGGCCCACCATAGACCTGAAGAACTTGGTTGTTTAATAAGTTTGAAGCTCCTATCTTAACCGTCAAATTTGCTTTTTCAATTTTCTTATTGATTTGAGCATCTAAAAGGCCATACGTAGGAACACTTCCTGTAAATTGAGGTGAACCTTCATAAATAAAGCCTTCAATCCACTTATAATTTACATTAAAACCAAACCCTTTAAACTTCTTTATCGATAAATCTCTACCTCTAAAACCAATATTGAATTTGTGTTCTGGTGTATTGTAAGCAGGAATAATTGGATCATCAGATTCCTTATTTAAAACGTTCCAAGAATAATTCCCATTGACAGCATAATGATCGCCGAGATAGTAATTCAAGCCAATTGTCGCGCCTTGCGTTGTAATCCTTTCTTTGGAGTTAGTAGCAATGCGGTAAACATCATTTATATAAATACCATTTTGTAGTATTTGAATATCTGCGCCCGTTGTAAAACCAATAAAATTGGTGTATGAATTAAAGTAATAATTCATATCAACATATAAGTTTTCGAACAAAACACCTCGATATCCAACTTCGATAGATTTAACTTCCTCTGGAGCAATTGGGTCTAAATTAAAATAATTAAGTGTGTCTGGATTTTGCGTGTAATAATAGTCTCTCAAGGATTCAATTGTTACCAATGAGTCATACCCACTAATGTTTCCTACTAGCTTTGCACGCCCGACGTTATAATACATGTATTGATTTAGTAATGTTGGATTTCGAATAGCTGATGTCAATGTGGTTCGCAACGAATGCTCTTTGTTTGGTTGCCAAATCAAAGACAATGCAGGAGATGGCAAAAAGTTGAAATTTTCATTTTTATCAACCCGCATTGATGCTTTTAAAATCCATTCATCGTCCTTAAATCTTTTTTCCATTCCTGCATACACACCAAATTCCCTATTAATAATTCGCACGCCACCCGTGTCACTAAATAAGGCCCCTTCTGACCTTGGTGTATAGATTCTACCATTTGCGCCAACGGTAAATTTTGCAAACTCCGTGTCAAATATCTTTTCTCCATGCAAATGATATAAGGCAGACTTATCTTGTATTCTCGATCCACCCTCCAAAAATGAAGTTTTCGAAGTAATGTCAGTGAGTAATGAATCAAAACGCGCTGTACCCGGTTCAAAATAGGCAAGTGCACCTCCCAAATCACCATGTTCCTCATTAGCAAAGGCCTCTGCCTCTTCATGCCAGGTAGCCATTAATTGAGGGTTAGCAGCCACAACTGAATCAATTGCGGCAATGTCTAATGTGGCTCCAAGCTGTGGTTCCCATACAACATTCGGATCTAAATCACGCACTTGATCAGTAATATTCCCTGTCCAATAACCTCTATATCTATTATACCAGTCCCAATCGTCGCTTGCTGCATCCTGCATGAGGAAAGCCGTTAAAACGGCATCATAGGAATTACCCGCATCTTCATTTGTTGCATAAGCTCGAATGAAAAAATCATCTTTCTTTCTTAATTCTAATCTATTCTGCAAGAATAAAATATCCTTTAAACTGAATCGATTGTCGCCTTGATACACTGTCGTTCCTGTCCCAAGATTTGAGGCATAAATCAGCTCAATATCTTCGGTAAATAGATAATGGAGTGCAGCCGATGCCTTTAAGTTTTTTGTGTCGTAATCTACAATATCTTTTTCCCAATACCCCGTTCTGTGCCACCTTCTCAAACCTGGAGTCATCCATCTGGATTGCACATCCAAGGCATTATTGATGTTGGGCGATAAATTCTCATCCCCATATCTGTTTACTGCATCATAGCCACCTGGATTATTTTCATCCGTATCCAATCCTTCAACAGAATTCGCATTGTTGGCTACCCAATCATCGGCAGATAAGTACGAGAAATTTAATTTGAAGGCAAATTTATCTTCTCCTGCATCATTTTGAAATGCTTTCGCATATCGCACAGCGTATTCATTCAACATACGCTCTCCTCCTTTTACGGATGCACTAAATCCTTGAAATTTAAAGGGGCTTTTGGTATACATACTAATCACACCATTAAATGCATTTGGACCATAAAATGCTGAACTAGCACCTGAAACTACTTCAACTTTCATCAGATCTAGTTCAGAGGCACCTAAGAAGTTACCTAACGCAAAATTCAAACCCGGAGACGCGTTGTCTACACCATCAATTATTTGTAAGGTCCGAACGGGAGATGTACTATTGAAACCTCTTGTATTAACTACTTTAAAACCAAGACTCGCCGAAGTAAGATCTACGCCTTTCATATGACTTAAGCCTTCATAAAAATCTGTGGATGGTGTCTCTTGAATTTCAGCCAATGACATTGTCTCAATAGACAAGGCGGACTCCTTTTCTTTATCTGTTGCAAAGCTTCTTACTTTAACTTCGTCTAGATTTAGTGTTTTATCAGTTTTTAGACGAATTTTTATGGGCGCAGCGACTGAAGAAACCGCAGTCTCTAGCTCAGCATAACCCAAAAATGAACTAACTAATACAATAGGAAGCTCACCTTGAAAGGATATTTTGAATGCGCCATTCTCATCCGTAAAAGCACCTGCATTCATCCCTTTGACTTTGATTTTCGCACCATCAATAGGTGCATTCGTATAATCATCAAGGAGCATTCCTGTTACTTCAACCTGGGCCATAAAATTCATACTGAGGAGCAAGCTCAAAACAAAACACAATTTTAAGGGCAAAATTTTCATACTATTTAATATTTAATCAATGTTCTAAATATAAGAAATATTGATGCAGTTAGCGGATAGCATAATATACGATTTATAAAAATGTCCTAGTGTTGTCCTTCTGACCTTAGGATAGCGCATAAAAAAAGGAGCCTCAGCTCCTTCTATGCTATAAATAAATTCTCTAAATAAAAGTAACCTTACCATCCTCTACATGATAAACAGCACCTACTATTTTGATTTTCCCTTCTGCTTCAAGATCATGTAACATTGTACTTTTTTCGCGTATTTCCTTTATGGATTGGTGCACGTTTGATTTGGTAACCTCCTCGACCTCAATTGTACCCATTCTATTCTCCACCTCTGAAATCGCAGGCTTTACTTTACTTAATAAAGCCGTAATATTACCCAATTCAACACCCTGACAAGCTGAAGTTACTGCACCGCACTTTGTGTGACCTAATACCAATATTGCCTTAGAGCCAGCAACACCACATGCATACTCCATTGAACCAAGTATATCTTCGTTTATAATATTACCAGCTACTCTTGCACTAAAAATATCGCCAATACCCTGATCGAAAGCCAATTCGACAGGCACACGTGAATCAATACAACTCAGAACAACAGCATAAGGGTTTTGACCTCCACTTGTTTCTTTAACTTGAGAATTTAAATCTCGACTGATTTGATTTTTATTTAGAAACCTTTGGTTTCCTTCTTTCAACATCTCTATTGCTTGATCAGGAGAGATGCCTTCCTGCATTTCTTTTGTAATTGTAGACATAATATTATTTTAATAATGAAACCTGAATTTCTTTTTCTTTGGCACTTGCTGCAAATTCATCTATAATCTCCACAACATCACTATCAACGTATTTAGACTGTGTCATATCAATTGTGAGCTCGGCTCCCCTCTCAATTCCCTCCAAAGTTCTGAATACCGAACGCTTGTTAAAAAAGGTTAGCTTTTCTGTAAAGACCATCTTTATTTTTTTGACGCCACCCACATGCTCTTCAACTATTGAAAATGCTTCTGAAAGTTTAGATGGAATGATCGTTAATATGGCAACCAGCATACCCAACGAAATCCCCTTGAGAAGGTCGATGAAAACTACACCTGCGATAGTTACTAGGAATGGTATGGATTGCTTCCACCCCAGTTTAAACATAGATATAAACAAAGCTGGTTTTGCTAATTTAAAACCAACAATAAATAATATACTCGCCAAAACGGCGAGAGGTATAAGATTCAGAACAAATGGAATAAAGCTCACGCAAATGAGAATAAAAAGACCATGTAAAATTGCAGCGAGTTTTGTTTTACCGCCTGACTGAATATTTGCAGAGCTTCGTACAATTACTTGAGTAATAGGAAGTCCACCAATCAAACCCGAAACTATATTGCCTGTACCTTGCGCAATAAGCTCTTTATTAGTACTTGTTGTTCCCTTATCAGGATCAAGCTTATCTGTTGCATCTACACAAAGTAAAGTCTCCAGACTGGCTACCACGGCTATAGTGACACCAGTAATCCAAACATTTGGATTTGAAACATGGGCAAAATCAGGGGTTGTAAAGTTTGTTAAGAATTCACTAAAATTGACTGATGTAGGAACGTTCACAAGGTGTTCTCCTTTAATACTCATACCAGGGAAATACGTTGAGGTTATAACCTCATAAAGAATCCCAAAAACTACCGCTACGAGTGGGCCTGGAACGACTTTGAAAAACTTACTCCGTTTCACCAACACAATATCCCAGAGTAATAAAATGGTAAGTGAAATAAAGGCCACAAGCATTGAGCTTACAGAAACATAATCTAGCATATTTACAAGCTCTGAAAAAGTGTTCTGACCATCTACTTGTTGAAAGGTCAAATCTCCCTCATAGTCAGAATCATAACCGAAGGCGTGAGGAATTTGTTTGATAAAGATAATGATACCTATCGCGGCTAACATTCCTTTTATTACGGATGACGGAAAGTAAAAACCTATTAAACCGCCTCTAAGTAATCCCAATATTATTTGGAATACTCCCCCAATTACAACCGCTACTAAGAAAATCTCAAAAGCTCCTAGCTCCTGAATTGCATTCAAAACAATAATGGCAAGGCCTGCAGCAGGCCCACTTACCCCTAGAGATGAATCACTTATTGTACCAACGATAATACCTCCTATAATACCAGCAATTAAGCCAGAAAAGAGTGGAGCCCCACTTGCGAGCGCGATACCTAAACAAAGTGGTACGGCTACAAAAAAGACAACAATACTAGCGGGTAGGTCTTGTTGCCAATGTTTAAAAATATTTTTATTCATGAATTGATTATAAAGTTTAAAAAAAGATCGAAGTCTTGTATTTAAACTCTACACTCAGGAGGCGAAAATTGTTCTTCGAGAATACCCTCGGATGACTTTAATAAATAAAAGTACTCAGGAGAATCCTGTAACTGTTGATATTTAGAAGGATCTGAAGCACCAGATAAAACTTCTAGCTCCTTACCCTCCTCATTCTCCTCGCTCTCCTGATTTTCTTCGCTTTCCTCTTGATCGTGCGTATCATTTTTTTTATCTGAATTATCATGATTATTATTTGAGGTCAAAGGGATCAAATAAGCATGTGCAAAAGTATTTTTAGACACAAATACCTTAACATTGGAATTGGCAAAAGAGAAAAACACCTGACATGAGAAAAGTATCAGACAAAAGAAAGAAAAATATTTAGTTAAAAAAGTTTTCATTTTTATGTGATACCAAAAATAGCAAAATCATGAGATTACATCAAGTGATTTACCAACTTTAATAAAGGCGGCAACTGCTCTGTCTAGGTCCTCTTTTGAATGCGCCGCAGAAATTTGTGTTCGAATTCTTGCAGCACCCTTGGCTACAACAGGATAAAAGAACCCTATAGCATATATTCCTTCCTTTAAAAGTCCATCTGCAAATTTTTGAGAAAGTGCTGCATCATAAAGCATAATAGGGACAATCGGAGAGTCTCCCTTTTTTATTTCAAATCCTGCTGCGATGATTTTGTCTTTAAAATACTTTGTGTTTTCTTCTAATTGATCACGAAGCACAGTAGAACCACTTAATAAATCAAAAACTTTTAAAGAAGCACCAACAATTGATGGCGCCAGGGAATTTGAAAACAAATAAGGCCTTGATTTTTGACGTAGCATTTCAATGACTTCTTTCTTTCCAGTCGTGTATCCACCCATTGCGCCACCCAAAGCTTTTCCTAAAGTTCCCGTTATAATATCCACGCGATCAAGTACATTACAATATTCTGGCACACCGCGTCCAGTAGCACCAATAAACCCAGCAGAATGACATTCGTCAGTCATCACCAAGGCATCGTATTTGTCTGCTAAATCACAAATCTCATCCATTTTTGCAATATCACCATCCATTGAGAAGACGCCATCTGTTACAATTATTCTAAATCGTTGCGCTTGAGCCGCAATGAGTTGAGCTTCTAAATCAGCCATGTCAGAATGCTTATATCTGTATCGTTGCGCCTTGCATAAGCGAACACCATCAATAATTGAAGCATGGTTCAATTCATCAGAAATAATAGCATCTTCCTTCCCAAATAATGGCTCAAACAGACCTCCATTTGCATCAAAAGCGGCAGCATACAAAATGGTATCCTCTGTTCCATAAAACTCCGCAATCTTTCGTTCTAGATTTTTATGAATATCCTGAGTGCCACAAATAAAACGAACTGAACTCATTCCATAACCATGCGTATCGAGGGCATCCTTGGATGCCTGGATAACCTCTGGATGAGAAGAGAGACCTAAATAATTATTGGCACACATAATAACCACGTCATCTCCTGTACTTATTTTAACCTCTGCTCCTTGGGGCGAGGTAATCACTCTTTCCCTCTTTAGTAGTCCATTATTTTCAATTTGTGTCAGCTCCGACGTCAGATGGTCTTTTAATTTTCCGTACATAATATTTATTTACTAAATAATTTCATTTTTGATTGAAGGAGATTGTTTAACAATTTAGCTTCTCTCTCATCCAATTTTCTACCAAAGCGTTTAATTTTCCCAAAATATTCAAATGCAAAACGCTCTCCTCCGCTTATCCATGGAGAAGACTCCCAAACTCCCTTAATGGTTCTCTTTTCAGGTATTTCGAATGCAAAGTCCTTGATATTCGCATAGTAATAGGCCTTCAGTTTTCCATACGAAAAAAAAGAGTTTTTAATATGAAAACCGTCCTTGTCAAGTTTTAATAACTCCTTCCCGAAGAGTAGCCAAAGAAAAGCTTTAGAAATACGAAATGCATAATAGCACCAAAACACTAAAAATATATAAAGAATAATTCGTTCTTGCTCCACTAATTGCAGCGTGAATAGCGCCCAAATCACCGAACCACCAATAGAGTACCACATTCCTAGCCAAGCCCCCATTAAGGCATTAACTATATTATTTCTTTCCGGAATAATTACAACCGTTGTTTTGATTTTGGAATCTTCAAAACTGATTCGGTCACCGATTTTTTTCATGGAACAAAAATAAAAAAACCCCTAAGAAAACTTAGGGGTTTCATTTAATATTAGCATATTTTAGTAGTTCCAGACATCATGCTCCCATTTACGGATTTCGCCTTTAATCTTTTCTGCCTCATACAAAGCATCTACTCCAAATCTGTAATCTTCAATTTCTCTATCGAATTTATCTGATGTTCGATAAATTTGAGCATTAAACTTTCGTTTCCAAAACAAATCATCAAAACTCATCCATTGTGCATCGCTTCGATCGTTATAGGTATAATAATTTACCATTACGTTTCTTAAATCCGGAAAATACAACCAAAACATTTCGAGTTGGATTGTAGGTTCATTTTCGAGAGGTGAAAATTCACTCATCTCTTGGCTATAAAATGATTCTATACCATCTCTAAATACAACCATATTCCCTCTAAGTTCCTTATGTTGCTTAGGCTCTGTTTTTGTGTATTTACATACAGGTGCAATCGCAATTATGCGTTTGTCAAGAACAGAACGTTCTTTATCAAAAAACCAGTCTTCTTTGATATTATAAGCTGTTATACCTTCAGAAGATTGAAAAGATATTGGTCCATCATCACGAATCAGACCCGAACCACCATTGGCAACAGATTTATTCCATCGAATTTCTAGATCTGCTCTATCAAATGTAAGCATGTCTGAACGCGTAGGGTCAAAGCTTAAATCTACAATCGAATCAAACCAAACCTCAAAAGTTTGTCCTTGTGATGATTGAGTAATTTCTGGGTCATTTTGTAGCTTTTCTAAAGAACCGTCAATATTGACCTCAAAAACCGGCCCTTGACCCAAAGCTGCAATAACCCCATTGATAGAACTTTGATAATCCTCATTTAGAAAATAATCTTCACTACCTGAAATTCTTTCAATAGGATATTTAAACTGATAACCATCCTCAACAACTTGAGCTGGATTGTAATCTGGATTAGAAACCATGTAAACTGGCAAGTCTCCCAACATAATATGTCGCAAAATCACGGTCCATAAAGACCAACGTTCTTGATGTTTTATCCAAAGGGGACCATCAACATCTGACTCACTCGCCGGTGGTTTAAATTGGGAATCAAACTCATCAAATGGAAAAAATATTTCATGGTTTAATTTCTCACGTGCATCAATTCTTGAAAATACTCTTTTAGACCATACATAATCTGCTAGTCTCACATGTTCATAAGGAACAGCACTACGAATAGGAACTTCATCTTTAATAACTACCCCATCAGTAATACCCCCTTCTAAGGTATTATAAGGTCCTCTAGGAGGAACATTTTGTCCGTATGCCAATGCACCGAATACTAAAACTAATACGATTGTTAAAGAAGTACTTTTCATAATTTCTCTATTTTATCTCAATGACACCGTCAATGATGTCTTTCTTACCGGTATCTGTTCTCTTTGTAAATAGAACAATACCAATTTTCTGACCTGGACGCGCCTTTGTTAAATTTGCCGGCTTGATTCTGTCTCCAGAAAACCCTTTTCCAAGGATTTCTCCACCAGTCACTTTATATTTTATACCCTTGAAGTTAAAAGCATCTCCTAAACCAACATCGAGGAAACCTCCACGACTTTTAGCAAGTTGCTTTGTTTTAACTTCGGGTTTTGGAAATTTCTTAACAGGGTATTTATACTTACCAAATGTTACATTGTTTCCGTTGTTATCCTTTCCTTGCAGGGTAACCGTAACGCTTCTTGTTCCCCTATTGACATACAACCAATCACCTTTATATGAGATACCATCTGCATCTTTCCATGATTTGTTT
>Ga0315330_10003034_pt1 | contig 11503 bp, 7 predicted proteins | sample M140m34915metaG_FD_203453 | JGI IMG/M metagenome (GOLD analysis project Ga0315330, IMG submission 203453) | Ammonia-oxidizing marine archaeal communities from Monterey Bay, California, United States - M1 40m 34915 | ecosystem: Environmental > Aquatic > Marine > Intertidal zone | place: USA... | reverse complement strand
GTCCTCATGAACACGCATCACATCACTGAACGTTGAACCTTCGTAAGCCGACTTAAACGGATCTACTGAACGCTCAACAAATGCCAGCAGTCCACCAAATGGAGTTTGAGTTGCCCACCAAGATTGCACAGCCCTAGCGCCTGAATACTCAGGATCTTGAATTGCTCTGACTAAACGATCAACACCAGTCAAAAACGACGCTTGATACAAGCCAGATAACGCAATGCCAACCATTCCCGCCTGCACTTCGTCCTGTTCTGTCTGACTCATCCAACCTGAATACATCCCAAAATCGGCATACATCCTCATCAGGATTGAGATCGGCTCCCCAAAACGATCAAATGACACTCGGTTATTGCCGCCTAGATCAATGGAATAAGGAATATTCCCTGCTGCCTCCCATGCACGTTGTGCTGCATTGCCCTGTGCTCCTTTAGTCCAACGCTCAGGACCACCGCCTGAAATGCGACCATCCATTGCCATGCCATAGAGCGTTGCCCCAAGCGCTGTAGACAATCCGATCTGCCCTGCAATACGGAACGATTCAGCAGGATCAGCCATCAACTCACGTTGAATTGCCCAGACAGCATTTGTTGGATTACTGCCAGCCAACTGCACTCCTTTGGCAATAGCTGCCATCCCACTGCTTTCCCAAACACCCTGCTTAATGATGTTTGCTGGTGTTTTTACAAATGGAACAAACGGACGAATTAGTGCTGCCAGTGGCCCCAAGCTGCTAATTCCATTTGAAATACCCGAAGCAAAGGCATTTGGCTCCTGAAATACAGACTCAGCACTTGCTTGTGCAATTGTTCGTCCGTTGTTCTCCAGGCCTGAGTTCAGGTTATAAACACTGTTGACCTTGTACTTATCCCACAACTGAGCTTGTGGCAGGTCAAAAGCCATCTGAGCTTCCATCTGCATGAACTCAGCCAACTTCTTCTTGTCTGTCAGATCAACACCTTGCTTTGCTGCTCGCCTTACGCCTCTTGCTGCAACTTCCCCACGGATAGAAAGATGTCTGGCAAATTCATCAGTACCTAGTAAGCCACGCGATGGAAGCCTTGTGTACTGACCAATTTTGTCAACCATGTCATACATGGCAGGACTTAGACCTTCACCACCAGCTGCCTTGATTGGAGCGTCCAACAGCTCTCCGCTGATGCCTTTCCTTGTTGTCTGATAAGCAGAAGTCTCAGTGCGAGCAGCGTGCCAGCCCATCTGCAACGCATCATTAAAAGCGGAATACATCGCTCCCAAAGAAGCAGTCGCTTCTGCTGCTACCTGCTCTGCAACTTTTGCTCCCTTTAAGCCCGTGACTGCATAAGCCTGAGCTGCACCCAAGGTCAACAACGAACGAGTTGGCACCCATAAAGCACCCATCGCATTCGTTACGAAGGTGGCAGGGCTAGACAACAAGCCGTTAATAAATACTTCGTTCCAAGCGTTACCGGCAATGCTCATCCCAAGCGTTGCCTTGCTGATCTCATGCGGGTTCTCTAAGAACTGAATACGTCTGGCAAGACCCATCAGTTCTTTCTGACCACGCATCATTTCTTCTGGACTGCCCTGCAACAAAGCAGCAATCGCTTTGAACCTGTCAGCAAATTCACCAGGGTTGCCAAGAGCATCAGCTGCTCCTTCTCTCAACCCTTCTTGGGTCATGTTGACGCCTTTGGCTAGACCAAAGCTTCTAACGCCACGACCTGTCTGCTGTGCATAGCCAAGAATTGCCTCGCCAATCTTTGACATGCTCTGCATGTTTTGGGCCAACTGCAAACCTTCAATCGTTGCTTCTTGCCCGTTGTTGATCTTCATCAAGAACGAGTCAGCTAAAACTTTTGTCTGACCCGCCATGCTTTCAACTGCCACCTTCATGACAGACGCGGCATAACCTGCTGTCTCACCATCAAGCTTCGTAGGTGCAACCTCGCCAGTCTTCTTAACAACCTTTACCCACTGCTTCTTAACGGCATAATCCAAAATGTCCTGAGGATTCATTGGGGCCATTGCCCGTAAATCATTCACAGCTCGTTGAACAAACTTGGCATCAAACCCTTCGCGTTGTTTAATGAACTGGCTTGATTGTTCTGCTAAACGAAAAGCATTGCCCAAGAACCCTGTGGGGTCAGCCTTGTCTGCGCTTTGGATAGGCCGTGGTTCGGCAAACGGTGAACATGCGGGATTAGCCATTAGCAGAACTCTCCATTTTTAAGGAATCGACCGGCATCAACAGCAAGGTCTTGGGCTTGTTTGATTGCTCTGGCAGCAGGTGAAAGTAACTTCATCTGCGTATCCAGCTTGTCAATCAAGTTGTTGATGACACGAAGGCGATTGCCTTTCATCTCACCAGTTTGCTTAAGTGCAGTCAGTCCATCAACTAGGTCATACATCTCGCCTTGAGTAAAGGTGTATGTGTTCTTGTTGATTCTGATTTGCTTGCGTACAACATCGCTGTATCGCAACAGCTCATCAACCTGCGCCTTGCTTAGTTTGACTTTTGCTGTCAGATCAGACGTGTAGACAGGGTTAATGTCAGCGGTCTGCATGACCTGCTCCATTCCATCAGCTTCAATCTGTCTTGCCCTGTTAAGTGCCTCTGCTTTAAGACGATCAGTTTCTCTCTCTGCTGCTTTAACTGCCTGACTCTTGCGAGTAAAACGGCCTAGCTCTTCGCCATCCTCCCCAAGCATCACCCAACCTCGGCTTCCCTCAACCTTCTCAACGTCTGGTCCTTTGATTTCAGCTAAATCAATACCAAGAACTTGACGAACAACGTCTTCATCCGAGCTGGCACCTTCCAACGCGGCTTGCTCGGCCTGTGACAGCCTTACTTCTTCGCCTAAGTCAAAACGCTCTTCGGCTGTTTTGTTTGTGACAACGTTGTTCTTAAGCTTGGCATCAACAACAGGGTCACTGTTTATATCAACAATCAAACGACCCATGTTTTCGTTAAACATTTCATTGTCAACAGATTCATCTAAGGCCTTAGCTGTTTTCTCTGCTAACTCGCCGCGATCAAGATTGGCTGCAGGGTTCCGCAAGAAGCGAATCTGCATGTCGTCTCCAATCCTGGCCCAACCTTCAAACAACCCACGATTGACAATGAAATTTGACCAGACGGATTGAGGAGCATCAATCACGCCTAGCTCATTGGCGGTGATTGGATTTCGCTTCATGTAGTCAATGGCATCAACTCTTGTCTCTGGCATTAACCGCTCAATTTGTCTTTGCACCTGTTGCATTCTTCCAGGAGCAATTTCTTCATACGTCAATTCCATTGATCGCCTAAACGCTTGATAAGCGTCCTCTTCAAACGCTGATTTGATTGTTTGTGGTGTAACTGTTGGGCTTGGATTACGTGGAGTGACCTCTACACGAACAGGCTCAACTCTTCCGTCAACCAACTCACCACCAGCACCAAGTGCTTGACGCGGAGGAGTGCCTGGTTTTGGTTCTGGGCTGCTGCCAGGAGGCAAGGCTGCATCTGTTCTTCCTGCCAGTCGCGCTTGGTCTGAGCCTTCAACTAAAGGCTGTTGACCTTGGCCTAGCCTTGGCGTCATGCCTGTTGGGCCTGGAGCAGCAGCACTTAACCCTTCAATAGCTGTGATGTCTTGGTCAGCAAGCTTGACCAGATCAGATTGTGTGTTGAGCCTGGCTAGTGCTCCACCAGCCCAAGGATCCATAGAAGGATTAAACCCAGGGCGAGGCGCAAACGGAACACTATTCATTGACGCCTGAGTCATTGGCGCGGCAGAAAATCCTTTGCCAGCGTCGTCTGCTCCATCGTCAAAGAAACGACTAAGCCCACGCCCTAAACCTTCCGCCTCGTCGTTAAACGCTGCAACGATCTTGGCTTTATCTGCATCGCTTGCAGCATTAAATGCCTTGCTGAATTTACGGATCCGAACCATGTCGATCATGGCCGACATTGGTGCAGCAGTAACTAAGCCCTCAAGCATCTGCTTCCACTTCTTCTCGATAGAAGAATCCAAGACATCAGTCTCGAAATAGCCAATCCGAGGCAGATTGTTTTCTGCCAAGAAATCAGTCAGTGTTTCGTCAAAGTCGTTTTGGCCTTCACCAAAGACATTGAAAGCAACAAAAGCATCCCAGCCAAGAGCTTCGCCAACAGTGCGAATCTTGGCTTTAGTGCCCTTAACTTTCTTGATCGATGTCAATGCTGCCGCACTGTTAGATACTGTTTTCCACCAATTAACTGTCTCTGCGCTCTTGGCAATGTCCTTGAAGGTGTAAGTCAACCAGTCATTATTAACAACAGCTTTTGCTGCGTTTTTTCCACCCTTTGTCGTTAGGTCTAAAGCTTCCATTGCTTTAGTGACCTTGGGTGCTCGACTGGACTTCAGTACATCGTCAGCCTTATTTAAAGCACCAGCTACCTTGCCAAACGTTTTGCCAATACCTGGAGCTTTAGCAAGAATCTTTGTTGGCGCAGCAATGCCTTTAATTGCAGTCTTTGGCAGCGTAACGATTGCCGTACCAAGCCTCACCAAATTACTTGCGGCTTGACCTGCAACCGTCTCGGTTTTAAAAACCTCCCTTCTCCATTTGGTTAAAGGATTATCTGCATCGTTGAAGATGTCATCAGGGTTATAGCCATTGCGTTGCCCTGTAAGGACTTGAGCCGTCTGCCCAACAATGTCAGCAACGCCTAGCCCAAGATCGACATAATCAGTGGCAAGAGAAAAACCAGCATTCGTCACAATGCGTGCAGCGTCACGCGCAAACATTCCTGCATCTTGTGCAAATACAGGGCGTTGATCTTCTCCGCGAGAAATAGCGTCAAGCTCTTGCTCAATAGCTTGATCTTCTGCTATTTGCCTACGCTTGGCCCTAGCCTCAATTAGCCCTAGATAAGTAGTAGGAGGAGCCCCACTATCAGGCGGTTCAGCTACGGCAACGCTTTCATTGATGGGACTCCCATCGATATTGACCATTTCATAGTTGCCTGTTTCCTTGTTTAGCTCAACTTTCTGCATCAGAATCTCCTCTTGTAGTCATAGACGCCAGCGCGTGACCGCTGATCAGCAAACAATTTTGAGTAGTCATTCCCAAAGCCACCAGCTTCAAGAGCACCAGTCCTTGGATTGAAAAACGAATCCGCTCTTGCCTTAGCAATTGCCTCAATCGTCAAACCTTGTTTTATCACTTGGGGCAGCTTACTGATGAACGTTTGGACTGCAGCAGGAGCCTGAACTCGTAAATCAAGAATGTTAAACATTGCTCGATTCCAGCCTTGACTGTTTGGGGGAATACCCAAACGTTGAAAGACGGGAGCCATAGCTGTTGAAACTGAAGTAAGAATTCCCATCCATTGTCGATCAACTTGTTGCGGCGTGCCTCCATTTCGTCCACCAGACACTGTGCCCCGATTCCTGTTGTTGTCACCTGTATCCGTATGCCCGTAATAAGCTTTTGTATTTGAACCAGAAGGTGTTCGTGTCCCTTCTGCAATTCCAATAGCAATAAAGAAAGGATGATTCCTGCTAGCAATAGCAATAGGCGCTCGACGTACTTGAGTGGCTGCAGACAGCTGAGGTAACGCTTCCGTCTTGATCCCCATCGGAATCTGACGCGACATTACTTTTGCGAATTGATCCGTGTTGTCTGAATTAAGGATCCCTGGCTTTCCTTCCAAGGTTCCAGCTTGTGCAGGCTGAGTAACAACATTGCCTAAAGCACCCAAGCTTTGCATCAATACTCTTTTAAATCCTTCTTGCGGAGTGTCGTTAGCGCTGCTGGTTGTTTCATTTTTCTCGCTTGTTTTTTCATTATCATCTTTTCCTTGCTCTGGGATTCTCTCAACCTCTTGTATTGTGTCCAACTCTTCGAGTTGCGGCGCACCCATGATGAAATTTAATGGGTTATTCTTTTGCCAAAAGCCATACTCGTCTTCTTTTATTCGACTCTTCCTTGCCAAAGTTTTCATTTCTTTTATTGGATCTTCATATATAGGACTTCCGTCATCCTTCTTCAAAGACTTCATTGCGTTTCCCAGTTCGCCAAGCAAATTCTTTACTGTAATTTCTTTATTTCGATTGTTTCGCCTAAAGCGTTTAACAGTCTCTGGTGAGAATGATTCAACAGTCAATGGCCCTTCGTTTGAATTTTGACCCAAGTACATATACTCTTCGTTTATTTTTTGGACCATTGTTTTCCCTCCTCTTACGCCCTTCTTAAATCCTTCCTCCAAGATTGAATACTGATTTTCTAATTCTTCCCTGTACTTGTCCACATACATCTGTGTTGTCCATGGATTGCCGTTATCTTTATCTTTCTTTGCTTGCTTCTCTATTGCAACAAGTGTTCTTGCTCTTAACTCGCTTTCGACAGCTTCAACTTTACTTTCGTTTGGAACGTCAGCAAGAGCAGAAGTGCCTTCGCCTGCTACGTCAATATTGCCAATGTCAACAAGATTTAAACCGAAAATTGCTATTTCGCTTTTAGCTGCTTTTTCAGCAACTCCAATATTTTTGTATAGATCTTCGTCTGGGTTTCCAGCAGCAACATTTGCCATCTCCAATGAATACTGAGTAGCAGTGATTTTTTCTGCATCTAGTAATGCAAGAAGTTGAGCAGAAGCGTCTTCCTTGTTAAGGCCTTTTTTCGTAATATTTAGCCTTGCTTCAGCAGCATTTTGTATTTGCAGTTGCGTTGGGGCATCAAGGTTTGATTCAACCCGACCCATCGCTGCAAGCGCTGCTCCTCGTTGATCTAGAGGCAATGTGCTGATCTCGCCTCGGAATTCTTGCGATGCAGCCTCTTTCTCCTCTGGTGTTGCTGCGCTGTCGTAACGGCCAACGTATTCACCAATCAGCCTTTTGGCATCCAAAGAACCTTGTTGCTGTTGCTCCCTTAGCGCATTGTTCGCCAGCACACTGAGCTTTAACGTCAGGCTTTTACCGTTACCATCTCGAATATCAAAAAAGTATTCCCCTGATGGCGTTTGAATTGAAGTGCCAGCTAAGTTCACCATTCTGTTTGCAAGAGTGACGGCAGCGTCAGCATTGCCTTCTGCAATTAGCATTGTGACTTGCGTTTCTACCCCTGAATACAGAGCATCTGCTTGCTCCCGTGGCGTAAACATTGCCCGAGGATCTGAGATCTCTCTTTTCAAGGATTCTGCAGCTAATTCAATGTTGCCTCTTCCATCAGGCCCTCCGCCTTCAGACAAGTACGGCGCAACACTGGATAAAAGACCATTTTGAACTTTTAAGCGATCTCTTTCTTTTTGGCGAGTGAGAGTACCTGCATAGTTGCGACCACTTACTTGACCTTCAAATTCAGCTAATTTAGGGGCAACGACCGCTAAAGCGCCTGCCGGAACATTGCCAAGGCTTGATTGCTGACGCGCATTTTGTTTAATGTCGCTCATCACCTGAGCTTTTACTTCGTCAGGCGTACTGGGATTTGTAAGCAGCGCCTGATTCTTTTCGGTCTCAGCCTGATAAACCTCCATGTATTGACTTGCTCCATAGCTGGCCTGATAAGCGCCAAGCTTTTCCTGAGCAAAGACGTTCAAGCCACGCATTAAATCGCGCTCTGGGCCATCAGGCGTTGCTGCCATCAAGTCTTTAGGAGGCGTGGAACTAACCAATTCGCTCATTTGGCGATTGGCTTGATCCATCAAGACGCCTTTGTAGATCGCTGTTCCTTGCTTCGTGATCGTGTCTACAAAGTTAGTGACCGCTGCCGTTCTAGCCTCAGCATTTTTTACAAGCTGATTAGGGTTTCGGTAGTCCTGCAGCGGACCAGGCCTTGACACCTCAACCCGAGAATCGCCTTTAACGGCAATATCCATCGGATCGCCAACACTGCCAAGAGCGTTGACAGTGTTTGTACTAGGACGGCTGTATGTCATTGATCAATACTTGCCGCCTTTACCGCCTTTCTTTCCACCTTTTGAACCTTTGCCTTTGCACTTACCAGCCACGAGGGTTAGGGTCGAAGTACCTCTAATTTACACAATGTCTCGCGCTTCGGAAGATTTTCTGTCCTCATTGCACGGATTAGTTGGAGAACAAATTAAAACATTGCTACTGTCAGACGATCCAAGAGATATAAAGATGGGCATTGATGCCGGACTAAAGTTTCTAAAGGACAACAGCATCACCGCTACTGTTGATAACAGCGCTCCCATTGCGCAAATTAAGGACTTGTTGCCAACTAAAGATGAACTTGAAAAGCTGATGACCATGACACCTGACTAGATCCAGCTTCCACCTTTACCCCCGTCCATTACTTCCGCCCGGCGAGCTTGCTCGATAGTCATGCCCATCGCTTGCCGGGTTGCGTTGAGAAGCATCCAACCATCGTCATCGGCAACGGTTGCAGCAATCATCTCCTTCATTCGGTCGTTGTATCTAATCTTCTGGTCCTGAGCTGCCTGTTCTTGGAACCATTGAACGCACATTGCCCAGGCATCCAGGCGGTCATCGTGCAGCAATGAACCCCTGTCGTGAGTAATTCTACTTAGCTGAAACAACATGGAGTAGGCGATGCCCTTCTCGTCTTTCGCCTCCCTCACTACCTTGTGGTCCTCTTCGATCACTCTCCGGTCCACCACCATCCGGTGTGTTTGCATCACCGGAGCCAAAGTATCAATAATCCTTAATTCCTTTCTTTGATTTGAACGGATTGGCTCTATCCGGCACGCTGCATCTACTTTTATTAGATATGGCTTTAATACCTGCTCATAGATCGATAAACCGCCAAAGTTAGTTTCAACCAAGATCTCGTTGACGCCGTGCTTCTTGGCTATGACCGCAAGCTTTTGCCAGAACGCTTCATCAACACCACCGAGCTTCCCGCCTGCTTCCACCAAGAAGAAGTTACCTCCGTGAGCCTTAACCACCGCGTAAGCAAATTCGTCAGAACCTCCACCGCTGGGATCAAGAGCCATAACAGTGGGAACTTCTGCGGCTGGGATAGTTCCTTCTGTTTCCCTAGGTCGGTAAAAACTCGGGTCATGGCTAAGTCCTACGCAAGGAAGATCCTCAATTTTGTAGCCACCTGCCTTGTCATACAACAAGACTTCTGGCAAATGCTGATCCAGGGTCATCACCATCAAGTCGCCACAGCGAAGTGGATAGCGCTCGACATCAGAAAGGGTGGCATCGAGCTGAAACTGGAGCTTCCATTGCATGACGCTCATCGACAGCTCGCGCTGCAAGAGTTCGTCTTCAGAGAAGCGCGTGTCTGTCGGCTTCCCGTGTCGCGTTCCTACCTGATTCTGGATTAAGTCAGCCAGGCATCCTTTATATGGCGTCAGATCTTGCGGCACCCTGGCTGGCCACATCTGCATCTTGTAGTTGAGATCTCGATTCAACGTGAAATAGATACTATCCGTCGCTGAGTGAGGAGTACCTAGGTAAACGATCTCCGCATTAGGCCCTGGCTTGAGGATGGCCTCCAGCTCATTCAACGAGTTCCGTAGTTTCTCTCTCTGCGTCTGCGTGAGAGAAGTAACAGGTGTTTCCGCATCATCAACAAGACAGAGATCTGCCCTCGAACCCGTGATCATTCCATTGATCCCGGCTGCCCTGACGGTCGGACTTTGCTCGATGTACTGACAAGTTCCAATATCAAACGCAATCCTGCTGTAACGACCGTCATGGCTATCAGGCAGAAGTTGCCGTAACCAGGACACATCACTAATGGTCTTCAACAACCAAGCCGTCAGAGCTTCTGATCTCGACATCGATGCTGAGATCACCAGCACCTTTAGCTCTGGCTCATGAAATAAACGCCACAAGATATACATTGCACTGAGCGTGCTCTTGCCACACCCACGAAAAGCACAGATCACTCTTCTCTTTGGTCCGTTTTCCAAATAGTCCAAGATCTGCATCTGGACTGGCGTCGGACTATCCGCCATGTGCAACTCACGCATCAATGCGGTCGTGAATTGCGCTAACGAGATCTCTGTGTCCACCGTTCAAATAGCTAATCGCTTGTTGAAGACTATCTCTATTGTCGTCAAAATGTCCTAGGCCTTGATTGCAATTGCGACATAAAAGCCCACGCACAGCACCTGTTCGATGGCAATGATCAACTGCAAAGGAATACCGCGATGAATAACCATTTGGCTTTTGCTTCGGATCGTCTGAGCCACAAATGGCGCAACAGCCGCCTTGGCGATCAAGCATCTCGTCATACTGAGCCACAGTTATCCCATATTTATTCATAAGTTTGTAGCTTCTTCTGTTTTGCAAGCGCTGCTCTTCTGGGGCTAATCCCGTATACCTATCTCCCAACCCATGCCTCCAGTGGCCTCGCTTTTTTTCTTGATATTCCGGTTCACTCTCCATCCTTTCCGCATGACGAGCTCTTGCTCGACGGCGGCTTTGATCAGTATTGCGGCAAGGTAAACACTGCCAGCGCCATCCTTTTGCAGTGGAGTTATCTGTTCTTTGCGTCATCCCTTTGCCACACTTAGGGCATTGCCGGGTCTGCAATAATTGAGTCATCGATCCAAGTGATGTTGGGTTGATCACGCGGCAGGGGCTGTCACCCGCTGTCGCTACAACTTTCTACAGCATGTACATGAACGCTGTCAACAGTTGAACTAGAGTTGGCACAGGTTCAACAGCGTCATGCCAGACATCAACCTGATCGATTTCTTTAAGTACTACAAGGACACAGTTGAACAGCAAGAAGCAGTGCAGCTTCTTCAGTCAGCAATGCCCGAGACATTGAAGCGTGATAAGTCTGCTTGGGTGGTCAAGTTTAGGGAAGCACCCGCTAAGTCAGACTCTGGGATCCCGCAGGCAGCGGTTGACCTCATCAAAGAATTTGAAGGCTTCCGCTCGTCTGTTTATGACGATGGCGTTGGAGTTGCAACGATCGGTTATGGCGCCACTTTCTACGAAAACGGTCAGAAGGTTGGCTGGAACGATCAACCAATTACAGAAGCCCGAGGAGAAGAACTCCTGAAGTATCACCTGGAATATTTCTGGGGCACCCAGGAATCAACAATCCCCTTCTGGAATGAGATGAGCGATGGCAAACGCGGTTGTCTTCTGTCTTTCTCTTTCAACTGCGGCGCTAATTTTTACGGGTCTAGCGGTTTCAACACAATCACCGGATGCCTCAAAGACAAACGATGGAACGACGTGCCCAACGCTCTCCTGCTTTACGTCAATCCCGGTAGCGCCGTTGAAGCCGGGTTACGCCGAAGAAGAGAAGCCGAAATCCAACTATGGAATTCGTAGTCCGTACTACGGCAGACCTGGGCCTATCTAACAACTCAACAATGAACGAACTAACCCACGAATACGAAGAGCTGACCGATATGTATAAGGTCAGCCTGCAACGTGATGGAATTACAGCTTCAACATGGGTTAGTAGCCATCACCTAATCGAAGGCAAACGCAAGCAACTAGACGCAGCCATTACTCGCATGGCTGCTGATGCAGTGCAAAACGCTATCTGCGATATATGAGCGAGCACTATCGCCAAGGCGACATCGAATGCATTGATG
>Ga0315330_10003031_pt1 | contig 11509 bp, 11 predicted proteins | sample M140m34915metaG_FD_203453 | JGI IMG/M metagenome (GOLD analysis project Ga0315330, IMG submission 203453) | Ammonia-oxidizing marine archaeal communities from Monterey Bay, California, United States - M1 40m 34915 | ecosystem: Environmental > Aquatic > Marine > Intertidal zone | place: USA... | reverse complement strand
GAGCAAGATGACAAAAAAGATCAAAAAGATCAAAAAGATCAAGAAGAAAAAGACAAGGATAAGGAAGGAGATCAAGAAAATCAAGATGAAAAAGACCCAAAAAAAGAGGGTGATGAGGGAGATGAAACTAAAGACGAAGGAAAGCCAAAAAACGATGGAGATCAAAATAAAGATCAAAAAGAAAATCAAAAAGGAGATAAACCACAAGAAAAAAACCAAACTCCAAAACAAGGACAACTTTCCCCCCAACAAGTTCAGAGCTTGTTAGAGGCGATGAATAATCAAGAGAAAAAAGTTCAAGATAAAGTAAATGCTAAAAAAGTAAAGGGAGTTCCTATGAATGGAAAGAAAGATTGGTAGTATTATGCAGAAAGCTTCAACAACATTTTTTTATTTTTTTATTCTACTCGGTTTTCTCTCAGCCCATGGGCAGGTAAGTTTTGAAGCCAAGGCAAGTAAAAATAAATTGGGTTTAAACGAGCGTTTACGTATTGATTTCGAAATGAATGAAAATGGAGATAATTTTAACCCCCCTGATTTTGGTGGCTTCTTAATAGTCAGTGGCCCGCAACAGTCAGTTAGTAGATCATGGGTGAATGGGGTTCAGAGTTTTTCAAAGACATATACGTATTTTTTGACCCCTAAAAAAAAAGGTAAGATTGTTTTAGGTCAAGCGGAGGTGAATATCAATGGAGAGGTTTATAAAACTTCACCATTAGAAATTGAAATTACCTCGGCTGTTGAAAAACCCAATGATCCAAATAACCTTGATTATATTATAGATGATAATATTCATCTAATTGCTGAAATTTCTAAAACTAATCCTTATCTAAACGAGGGAATAACAATTACCTATAAACTTTATTTTAGGAATCCCATCTCTATCTCTGATGTTCAAGAATTAGAATCACCTTCTTATGGGGATTTTTGGAGCCATATTATAAAAATGGGAAGAGCAGAAATTAACATGCGCGGTTCATATAAAGGGGAGCCTTACAATGAAGTTATTTGGCGTAAGGCAGTGCTTTATCCTCAAAAAACTGGGAAACTAACCTTAGAGCCATTAACTCTAAATCTTAGTTTGAATATTCCAAGTAATAAAAAGGACTTATTCGGAAGGCGAATTTTGACTCAAGCACAAAAAATGATTACTACAGGGAAAAATACAATTCGAGTAAAAGAATTGCCTAAAAAAAATAAGCCTGATGATTTTTCTGGTGCTGTAGGGCAATTTGATTTTGACGTGATCTTAAATAAAAATGCATTGAAGGCCACTGAGTCTTTTCAAGCCAAAATAAAAGTCAAAGGGAAAGGAAATTTAAAGCTTTTTAATCTACCCTCAATTAATGTCCCAAATACATTAGAGGTATATGAGCCCGAGCATAATGAGAATATTAAAATTACAGTTTCAGGAATGCAAGGTGATATTGAAGATAATTACACTATAGTCCCTAAATATCAAGGGAAATATCCTATACCACCTATTAAGTTTTCATTTTTTAATCCTGAAACAGCCTCCTATAAGACATTAAATTCACAAGATCTTTTGGTTGATGTTTTTGATGGGCCTCAAGCTGGAGGGTTAAAGATAAATTCAATAGCTTCTAAAAACAAGCAAGTTATTGAAGCTAGTGATAATACATTTCGATTCATAAAGTTAAAAACCAAACTTATACCAATTGGCGATAAATTATTTTGGCTAAGTAGTCTTTTTTGGATAATGTTAATCACACCACTTTTGATCTTAATAATTACTTATTTTATCAAGCTTTACATTTTTGAAAAAACTGAAGATCTCTCTAACACTAGGCAGCGTAAAGCTCAAAAATTAGCCAGAAAATATTTAAGTTCAGCAAGGAGAGAATTTCATGATCAAGTTTCGTTTTACGAAGCTCTAGAACGCGCACTCCATAATTATTTAAAAGCAAAATTAAAGATAGAAACAACTGAACTTAGCAAATCAAAAATTAAAAGCCTTCTGTTAGATAAAAATGTAAAAAATCAAACAGCTTTAGATTACGTAAGTGTTATAGAAAATTGTGAATTAGCTAGATATGCTCAGGGTTCTTCTGTAAATATTCAAGGCGATTACGAAAAAGCGAGTAGCCTAATTGCAACTATAGACAAACAATTATGAAAAAATTTCAAAATTTTAATAAATCAATCAATTTTAGAGGATTTATATTTGTTTACATAACTGTACTGCTAAGTCTTCAGGCTCAATCTCCATCGGAGAATTTATTTGATCAAGGAAATCTTGCTTATAATAAAGGTGATTATAAAAATGCAATCTCATTTTATGAGAAGACTCTCGAAATGGGTCAACACAGTGGCGCTTTATATTTTAATTTAGGCAACTCATATTATAAAACAAATAATATAGCAGAAAGCATTTATTATTTTGAAAAAGCTAAAAAATTATTACCAAATGATGAAGACATCCAGATTAATAGTTCCTTTGCACAAAATATGACCATTGACGCAATTGAATTATTACCAGAATCACAATTGGAGCAATTTCAAAATTGGGTTTTTAACAGTTTTGTCTTTTCAACTTGGACAATTCTTACAATTGTGTTAATCTGGTTATTCTCAGTTTTATTTTTAGCCTATATTTTTTCAAAATCTACAAAGTTTAAGCGCACTTTCTTTTTCAGCTCTTTAATTGTTCTTTTTTTATTCATCTCAAGTTTCACAATCACTTTTTTGATTAATCAAAAGGAAAAACAAATGAATTATGCAATTTTATTTACCGATCAGATTGACGCTTGGTCTGAGCCTAACCAATTAGGTGATTTACTATTCAAGCTTCATGAGGGAACAAAAGTCAATATACTTGACGAATTAGCCGAATGGAAAAAAATTAGGATTGCAAATGGATCTGAGGGATGGGTTAAAAATGCTTATCTAAAAAAACTCAATAGATAATTTGATAGACAATTTGTTTTTCCTGGATTATTTGAGAATTTGAAAGCCAATTAAAAAAAAAATCACCTAATTCATAAAGTAAACTATAACTGATTGATCCCTCAACTCTTTCCTGGGGTATGAAAGTAATGATTTCATTTATTTCTTGAGTTACTAAAACAAAGAAACTTAAAAGTATGGCCCATTTTAAGAGACCAAAAATTCCACCAAAAATTCTATTTATCATACCTAAAGCAACTACTTTGAGTGTCTTGGTAATCATTTTTGCTAAAAGAGAGATGGTATAAATTATAATTATAAAAAGTAATATAAAACTCCCAGTCTGAATAATTTTCGGGTCTAAATCAAAATATAGACTGAGATAAATTCCAAAAACATCGGCAAACTTAAAAGCACCCATAACACCAAGCACTAGTGAAATTAAACCAGCTACCTCAACGACAAAACCCTTAATAAAACCTCTGATAAGTCCATATAGAAGAATAATTATATTAATGACATCAAAAATATTCATAATTTGAAAATAAGATATTTAGACTGAAAATGTGGTTTTTTTCTATTTAAAAAAGGATAAGGAGCTTTTTTGGAATTTGGGAATTCCCTGGATAAGCTTTTAATTGAGTTTTGAAATATAAAATTTAATATGAATATAAAAGAATACTTTGTCTTCAAGGTGGTCATTTTACAAAACTCCTTTATTTTTACAAAATGATCGATCGCGTAAAACAACATTTAAAGGAAGTACAAAGCTTTTCAAGCACAGATTTGAAGGAAATTGAATCATTCCGTATAAATTATGCTGGAAAAAAAGGTATTCTAAATGATCTTTTTTTAGCCTTTAGAGAAATACCAATAAATGAGAAAAAAGAATTTGGTAAAGAACTAAACAAGTTAAAGGATGCCATAAATGATAAAGTAAAACATCTTCAATCTGAATCTAAAACATCATCTGGAAATCTAAAAATTGATGATCCAAGCAGAACGGCTTTTTCTTTAGAAACGGGTAATCGACATCCACTATCGATAGTCAAAAACAGAATCATTGACATATTTACTCAAATAGGGTTTAATATTTCAGAGGGTCCAGAGATCGAAGATGATTGGCATAATTTTACAGCTCTTAATCTTCCTAAACATCACCCTGCTAGAGATATGCAGGATACTTTTTTTATTCAGACCAATCCAGATATTCTTCTGAGGACTCATACCTCCTCAGTTCAGGTTCGTCACATGGAAAATAATCAACCACCGATTAGAACAATTTCACCGGGACGCGTTTTTAGAAATGAAGCAATTTCTTCAAGATCACATTGTATTTTTCACCAAATTGAGGGTTTATATATTGCTAAAGATGTTTCATTTGCTGATTTAAAACAAACTTTAAAATTCTTTACAGAAGCATTGTTTGGAAATTCAAAAATCCGATTAAGACCATCTTACTTTCCTTTCACTGAACCTAGTGCAGAAGTTGATATTTATTGGGGCTTAGAGTCAGAAACTGATTATCGTATAACTAAAGGTACAGGATGGTTAGAAATTATGGGTTGTGGAATGGTAGACCCTAATGTTCTTAAAAACTGTGATATTGACCCAGATGAGTATTCGGGCTTTGCTTTTGGAATGGGAATTGAAAGGATCGCAATGTTACTTTATCAGGTTAGTGATATTCGTCTATTTTTTGAAAATGATGTTCGCTTTTTGAAACAATTTAAATCAACTATTTAGTTAAATATCTCAAATAAATTATAATGAAATAAGATTACGAATCCGATACTATAAAACAAAGAAATACGTAAAAACTTTTTTGAAGAATCAGACTGCCTGGTATGCAAAGACCATCCAATAGTAATTAATATAACTGATATAATATTAGCAATCGGACGTTCAATCAGATAAAGACGGGTTTCACTAATTTTAATTACTCCCATTCCTAAGTCAGACCATTTATTAAACCATGGGGAAACAAAATATAGTATTAGGCTAATAAAGAGATGTATATGAGAAAAGATAAGTGCAAATAGACTTATTCTAATATCTTTTATAACAAAATCTTTACTAAGTGCTTTTCCAAAAATCGAGTTTAATATTGCTGCTAAAATTATTAGAAAAGCCAAAAAATTCCAGTAATAGTGTACAATTTTAATTATATCATACATGTTTATTTTTTTAATAAAAATACTTCATTTTCCTAAATGTATTTAATACTTATCTAAATAAGAATGACTAATTTTTGACTTTTTATAAACGAAACTAAAACCTTATTTTAGGTCAAAATAAAATCATAAACATGAAAAAATTAATCTTATTATCATTTCTAATTTCCACAGGCTGTGTGGAAATTTCGAAAAAAGAAGTAGCTAAGCCTAACTTTGGTCTTGTCATTCATGGAGGTGCAGGAACAATTTTAAGAAAAAACATGACTTTAGAAAAAGAAGAAAAATATAGAGCCGTTCTAGCTGAAGCTATTCAAGTGGGACATAGAATTTTAAAAAGGGGAGGGAGTAGCCAAGAGGCTGTAGAAAAAACTATAAATATTATGGAAGATTCACCACTGTTCAATGCAGGAAAAGGAGCAGTATTAAATTCAAATGCTTCAATCGAGTTAGACGCATCCTTTATGGAAGGCAAGTTATTAGGTGCAGGAGCAATATCTGGTGTAAGAACAGTTAAAAATCCTATTTCAGCAGCAATAAAAGTAATGGAAGCTTCTCCCCATGTAATGTTATCGGGTTCTGGAGCTGACACATTTGCAAGTGAGCAAGGTTTAGAAATTGTATCCCCAGATTATTTCTTAACAGAAAGAAGAATCAATGCTTTAAAGGAAGTACAGAAAGCATCATCTATAAGTAAAACAAATCATAAAAATCAGAGTATTGATTTTATAAACCAACAGCGTTATGGAACTGTAGGGTGTGTTGCCTTGGATATGTTTGGAAATCTTGCTGCAGGAACATCGACCGGAGGTATGACTAATAAAAAATGGAATCGTATAGGTGATGCTCCAATTATTGGAGCAGGAACTTATGCTAACAATGCAACGTGTGCAATTTCTTCGACAGGTTGGGGTGAGTTCTTCATTCGTACAGTGGTTGCTCATGATATTTCTGCTCTAATGGAATATAAAAAACTTTCCATTCAAGATGCTGCTTATGAGGTAATTCATAATAAAGTTGCTAAACTAGGTGGAGACGGAGGTGTAATTGGAATTGATAGTAATGGGAATATGATGATGGAAATGAATACTCCAGGAATGTATCGTGCGAAAATGGATGCTCAAGGGAAGATGGAAGTAAAAATATATATTGATGAATAAAGGACTAATATTATAACTTAATTTTATATAACATTCTTTAAAAATATGAATTACTTCTAGTTATGCTTCAATTTAAGGGCAATTGGGGATGAAAAATTAAATAATAAATCTTTAGTGATGGAAGACTTAACCGTTACAGAGCAAAGAAAAATTATTCATATTGATATGGATGCTTTTTTTGCTTCTGTAGAACAGCTTGATCACCCAGAATTACGCGGAAAACCACTTGCTGTTGGGGGTTCTGGGTTGAGAGGTGTTGTTGCTGCAGCAAGTTATGAGGCTAGAGTTTACGGAGTTCGAAGTGCGATGAGCGGAGTTGTTGCTAAAAAGCTTTGCCCGCATTTGATATTTACAAAGCCACGTTTTGAAAGATATAAATATATTTCAAAGCAAATTCAAGGAATATTTTTAGAATATACATCAATGGTTGAGCCCCTTTCTTTAGACGAAGCATTTCTTGATGTTTCTGATTACCAATCTGCTACACTTATTGCTGAAGAAATAAGGAGTAAAATAAAAATTGAAACTGGTTTGACAGCATCAGCTGGAATATCAATAAATAAATTTCTATCCAAGATAGCTAGTGATTGGAATAAACCTGATGGTCAAAAGACTCTTCCTCCAGGAGATGTTTCAAAGTTTTTGGAATCACTAGATGTAAAAAAATTTCATGGGATTGGTAAAAAAACAAAACTCAAAATGTATCAATTAGGAATATTCAATGGTAAAGATCTAAAAAAACAAACAGAAGATTTTTTAAATTTCCATTTTGGAAAAGCAGGGAAATATTATTATGAGGTAGCTAGAGGAGTTCATAACAGTCCTGTTAAACCACAACGTATTCCAAAATCTGTAGGTGTAGAAAGAACTTTTGAAAAAAATTTGAGTAGTGAACTTTTCTTGGTGGAGAAATTAGAAACCTTAGCAGACCAATTAGAAAAAAGACTTTTAAAAAACAAATTGTCCGGTAAAACCGTCACACTTAAAATTAAGTATAGCGATTTTAAACAGCAAACAAGAAGTAAAACGGGAAACTTATATTTATCAAATAAAGATTTAATATTAGAGCGAGTAAAAGATTTACTATATCAAGAAGAATTATCTAATTCAGTTCGATTGATTGGGATTTCATTGTCAAATCTTAACACCTTAAGGGTTGAAAACAAAACTAAATTACCAAAAAAAAATTCACAATTAAGCCTTCCTTTTTAGATAGTTGTTACGCGAAGGGTATTTACCATACCTTTGGATTTTATTGGCATTGCCGTCAAATTTATAACAAAATCATCTTTTTCTACATACCCTTTTTCTTCAGCAATGTCGTTTATTTCTTCAATAGTTTTATCAGTACTTTTAAAGTTGTCATAATAAAAAGTTTTCACTCCCCATAACAAACTTAACTGATTTAAAATCCTTTTATTAGAAGTAAAAACTAAGATATGTGATTGAGGTCGCCAGGCAGAAATTTGAAATGCAGTGTAGCCGCTATTTGTAAGAGTGCTTACCGCTTTAGCTGAAATATCGTTAGCTAAAAGTGCTGCATGATAGCAGATTGATTTTGTGATAAATCTTTTTGTTCGAATTTTAGGGGGACTTTGAGGGATATTTATTAATTCTGAATTTTCAACAGATATTAAAATATTATTCATTGTATTGATTACTTCTACTGGATATTTTCCTACAGAAGTCTCCCCTGAAAGCATCACGGCATCTGCACCATCCATTACAGAATTTGCAACATCATTTACTTCCGCCCTGGTAGGGGTTAAACTTTCAATCATGGTTTCCATCATTTGAGTTGCTATTATAATTGGGATTCGAGATTTTTTGGCTAAACGCACTAAACGTTTTTGAATTAAAGGTACTTCTTGCGCAGGAATCTCAACTCCAAGATCACCTCTTGCTACCATTAATCCGTCTGAATAAGCAATTATTTTGTCTATATTTTCAATTGCTTCTGGCTTTTCAATTTTAGCAATAATTGGAATTTTTATATCAATATGTTTTGCCATTAAATTTTTTAAATCAATGATGTCTTGACTAAAACGAACAAAAGAAAGAGCAATCCAGTCAATATCTTGAGTAAACATAAACTCAGCATCTTGAATATCCTTTTCAGTTAAAGCTGGAAGAGAAATATTTGTGTTAGGAAGGTTTACTCCTTTTTTTGATTTAAAATCTCCCCCTTGAATCACTTTAGCTTCAACCTCATTTTTTTTATTTGTGGAAATAACCTCGAAAATTAACTTTCCATCATCTAATAAAATTCTCTCTCCCTTTGAAACGTCTTTTGGAAAGTTTTTATAATTCATGTAAGCCTTTTTAGAATTTCCTATGAAAGATTTTTCAGTTGAGAACATTACACTATCTCCAGATTTTAAAAAAGAACCTTCTTTAATTTCACCAATTCTTAGTTTGGGGCCTTGTAAATCTCCCATAATAGCCGTGTTGGTATTAAGTTTTGCATCTACCTCCCTAATCATTTTTATGCGATCAGAAACATTATTATAATCAGCGTGAGAAAAGTTAACACGAAAAACATTGACTCCACCAAGTATCATTTTTTCGATAATATCTTCAGAGGAAGTAGCGGGGCCTAGTGTTGCTACAATTTTTGTTTTTTTTATAAAATCCATTAATCAAATATTAAATCCATTCGGGTTTTATTGTTTGGATAAACGTTGTATGCCGTCATTACCATTGAAAAATTATTTAATTGAATTTTAATGTTTTTTAGTATATCAAAATGAGTAGATTTTATAAAAAAATCAGCTTCTTTAAATTCAGAAATTAAATATACTTCATTTCTTTCTGGGAATTCAAATAAACTGTTGCTATTTGATTCGAAATTATAACTTTCATATATGAATTTATTTGATATTAATTGGCACCTTAATTCAGAATATATATCCTTCCACTCGAATAAATAAAAACTCCCTTTCTTTTTTTCAGCATTAAAATCTTTTTTGCGTTTTAATAGTATTTTATTTTGTTTATTAATGTAATAAGCAATTTGATACGCTTCTAATGTTGAATGAATTGCAATGAAATATTCATCTGGAATACCTTCTTCAATTTTAAGCTTATAAATTTTATTTGCCATTGGAAACATGAATTGGCTTTGGTGCAATTTTTAAAATTCGCGCTGCTATCTTAGCGGCTTTTTCTTCAGCTTTCTTTTTTGACTTAGCCTTTGATTTTGCTAATAATTCATCATCCAAAAGTATTTTAGCACAGTAATATGCCTTTGAATCTAAACCAAAATCATCTTGAATTATGAATTTTATTTCTTTCTTTTCTTTTTGCCCCCATTCAATTAAAAATGCTTTGTAACTCAACACGGAATTGTCTAAACTGGACATGTCAATAAATGGCTTGATGATTTCTTTAATGACATAACTTTTTGTTTTTTGGTATCCTATATCCACAAATATTGCACCAATTAGAGATTCTAGAAGATTACCATGTATATCATCACCAAAATTTTTATTGCTTTTAGATATTTGGGCTAACTCAAAAAGCCCCATTTCTTTACTAATTTGATTTAGTTTAGTTCGGCTAACAATTTTTGCACGCAATTTTGTTAAACTCCCTTCTTTAGCTTTTGGGTAATAAAAGTATAAATATTCTGCAACAATAGCTGTTAACAGAGCATCTCCAAGAAACTCTAATCGTTCAAAGTTTATGGCTTTACCATTGGAATCTTTTAAATTGAGAGAACTATGAGTAAATGCTTCTTCGTATATCTTTTTATTAAAAACTTTATAACCTAATTTTTGCTGGATTTGGACAAAAAAATTCCCGGATGTTGCCATTCGGGAATTAAATATGTATTTAAAAATATTCACACCATTAAATTAGTTTAATTTTTTAAACAACACACATGCGTTGTGTCCCCCAAAACCAAAAGTGTTAGATAAGGCAACATTAACAGTTCTTTTTTGAGCCTTTCCAAATGTGAAATTGATTTTTTGATCAATATTTTCATCTGGTGTTTTGTGGTTTATGGTTGGTGGAACAATCCCATGTTTAATTGCCATTATAGAAGCTATGGCTTCAATTGCTCCTGCAGCTCCTAAAAGATGGCCGGTCATAGATTTAGTTGAATTAATATTCATTTTATAAGTATGATTTTTAAATACTTTAACTATGGCATTTGATTCGGCTACATCACCAAGAGGAGTTGAAGTACCATGCATATTAATTGTGTCAACTTCCTCAGCATTAATTTTAGCATCTTTAAGACAATTTTCCATCACCTTTATAGCTCCTAGACCTTCGGGATGAGGTGCTGTCATGTGATGTGCATCGGCAGAAAGTCCACCTCCTGCCAATTCAGCGTAAATGGTTGCACCTCTTTTTACAGCATGTTCGTAGGACTCCAAAATCAGGGCTCCTGCTCCTTCTCCCAAAACAAAACCATCACGGTCTTTATCAAATGGGCGTGAGGCAGATTTAGGGTCATTATTTCTTTTTGAAAGAGCATGCATCGCATTAAATCCACCAATCCCTGCTTTGGTAACAGCAGCCTCAGATCCACCAGTAACAATGATATCTGAATAACCCAATCGAATATAATTTAGCGCATCAATCATTGCGTTTGATGCCGAAGCACATGCAGAAACGGTAGCAAAGTTAGGCCCTCTAAATCCATATTTTATAGAAATTAAACCTGGAGCTATATCCGCTATCATCTTAGGGATAAAGAATGGATTAAATCTAGGATTTTCGTTGCCTGTTGAAAAGTTGAGTACTTCATTTTGAAAGGTTTCTAAACCTCCAATACCAGCGCCCCAAATAACACCAACGCGATCTTTATCAATTTTATCCAATGAAATTTGAGCGTCTTCTATAGCTTCTGCAACAGAAACTAATGCGTATTGCGCAAAACGATCATACTTTCTAGATTCCTTTCTATCGAAATGATCTAATGGATCAAATTTTTTAAGTTCACAAGCGAATTGTGTTTTAAATAAAGAGGGATCAAAGTAGGAAATACGATCAGCACCACTTTTTCCAGATAATAAACCCTCCCAATATGCTGGGAGGGTATTTCCAATTGGCGTAAGGGCACCCAATCCGGTAACTACTACACGTCTTGGTTTCATGAAACTTTTTTAGTCTATTTGTTCAATGAATTTGATTGCTTGACCGACAGTTGCAATATTTTCGGCCTGATCGTCTGGAATTTGAATATCAAATTCTTTTTCGAATTCCATGATCAATTCGACCGTATCTAGTGAGTCTGCACCCAAGTCATTAGTAAAA
>Ga0315330_10003029_pt1 | contig 11517 bp, 12 predicted proteins | sample M140m34915metaG_FD_203453 | JGI IMG/M metagenome (GOLD analysis project Ga0315330, IMG submission 203453) | Ammonia-oxidizing marine archaeal communities from Monterey Bay, California, United States - M1 40m 34915 | ecosystem: Environmental > Aquatic > Marine > Intertidal zone | place: USA... | reverse complement strand
AATCTTTAAATATAAATATTTCTTCAAGAGAGACTTTAAAAAATCTAGTTAGCCCAATAGTCAATGAGAGCGAGGGGTCAAATTTTCCATTTTCAATTGAATTAATGGTTTGTCTGCTAACATTTAGCTGGTGCGCTAAGTCGCCTTGACTTATGCCTCTAGCTCTTCTGAGCTTCTTAAGATTATTATCCATGTTAGGAAAGATATGCCTTATGAAAACGATACCCACCTATTATAGCCCCAACTGCAAAAGCTAAAAAAAACTCATAAAAAGAAGGATTGAATGCAAAATATGGTGAAAGTAGTGAAATAACAAGGCCGAGAGCTATAAAAGATAGAGCTCCCCAGCTTAATGTGTATTCCTGATACCTTTTAAACAGTTCATCCTGGCATTTATAAAATTTTATGTAATAAATAACTGCTAATACCCATAGAACAACAATAGAAATTCTAATGAGGGTAAGGGGAGTAGATGTATCATTTGTGTTATGAGCAGCCAATAATCCAATATCAGTTCCGCTCAAATGCATGCCCCAACAGACCGCACCCAAAAGGAAGAAAAACATAGAAAGTTTATAATTTTTTTTATCTTCTTTATTAAGAGATTTTAGATCTACCCAGCCACCATAAAATGATATTTTTGCCATAACAATTATTACCTCAAATAGATTATATTTACAAAAAAATTGCAATGTCAAGTATACTTTACATATTAAATAATGGATTAAAAAAAATTGTTTTTTTTAATTAAAAAAAATGCAATACTATTTTTATGAATAAAAAATTATTAGTTCTTCCATTTATTATTGTTTTTTTTGTATCTAGTTGCGCAATAGTGACAGATGAATATCAAGCTAATCAGCGTAAAGTAATTGCCTACTTATTAGAGGACCTACCTCTTCCAGAAGATGCACAAATCTTGAAAGAACCAACAGTTCTGTTGGGTACAGGAGAATCTATTTCTGGAAGGATTATTCTTACTTCAAATTATAGCCCAGCTGAAAATCTTATATTCTATGGTACAGAAACTCTCTCTACGGGTTGGCAGCTTATTTCATCAAAAGTTGGCGAGGAAGTAACCCTTGTATACGCAAAAAACGGAAGGTTTGCCACAATCAACTTGGTACCTAGAGATACCGTTCAAGGATTTGTAACTGGAGATTATGGTAGCGATATAAATATATCTGTAGTCCATCCAGATGCTATCGATGTTCAAAACCCATATGATGAACTCCAATACGAGGCACTCCCAGACTCTCCATAATCTTTAAGGAGAAAGTAGTCTTTTATGCAGCCGCTTAATCTATTAAGCCTGTCTCATATCTTAAGTACATTAATTTGTATTTTGGTAATTATCTATTTACCAAGATATTTTATTACCGCCACGGAAGCTAAAAAAAATATTTTTAAATTAGCTTTACTTTTCTTAGTAATCATAAATGATGGCTTTGATTTCTATAAGACTGCATATATTTTTGAAAACCCGTGGCAGCGCGGGTTACCACTACATATGTGTGATTTTTCTGCTTATAGCATATTGGCGTATTTATTTACTAAGATAAGAATATTTTTTGTATTTTCATTTTTTTGGGGGATTTTGGGAGCGGGTTTTGCATTGCTAACCCCAGACGTTATCTATGGTTTTCCTTACTTTGAATATATTCAGTCTCACATTGGGCATTCTTTTATTCTGATTGGAGTTTCATATGCACTTCAGGTTGATGGGCAAAAAATAATAAGATCTGATCCTTTTAGAATTCTAGCAATAACAACACTTCTATTAGCTGCTATTTATGTTATTAATTCATTCATAGGCATGGATGCAAATTACTGGTATGTAAATTTTAAACCAGAAGGTGATTCAATAATGAATTGGATGAGACCAGAGCCATACCACATGATAGATATATACATACTAGCTATTGTTTTATGCTATCTTTTGTATTTCATTTACTATTTATTTAATAAAAAAGATTTAAAGAGCAATGGCTAAAAATAAAATAGTTTCCCCCAGTCAAATACCACAGGTATTTAGAGCTTATAGGCCTCGTTTTATTCAATTCTTAGCTAGATTATTATTAAAAATATTTGGCTGGAAGGTTGACGGTACCATTCCTGAAATGAAAGAAAGTGAAAACTTAGTACTAATTGCGGCACCACACACTTCAAATTGGGATGGAATTTTTGGCTTCGCAGCAATTCTTGGCTTAGATGTAAAAATATCTTATTTTGGTAAATACACTTTATTTAATAAGCCTTTTCTTGGAAGATTTTTAAAATATATGGGAGGCATTCCTGTAAATAAAAATAAACCAGGATCTGGCTTGGTTAAAGAAGCAATCGCAAATATAGAAAAATTAAAGGGCTCTCTTATAGCAATGGCTCCTGAGGGAACAAGAGCAAAAACAGAGAAATGGAGGACGGGGTTTTTAAGAATAGCAGAGGCTGTTGATGCAAAGATATTTGTAGCTGCATTTGATTTTAAAACCAAAAGAATAGTTTTAGATAAGTTTTTTCAACCAAGCGATGACATGCAGAGAGACCTAGAAGATTTGAAAATCTATTACAAACAATTTACTGCAAAAATACCTGAAAATTTTTAGGAATCAAGAGCTTCTTTAATCATCTCATCAACCTTTTGTTCAACAATAAATAGGGGAGGTATCCCATGGTCTAAAACAGCAGAATGAAAATCTTTGATATCAAATTTATCACCAAGCGTATCCATCGCTTTTTTTCTTAGTTCTAAAATTTTGATCATGCCTACTTTATAGCTTAGAGCTTGACCCGGCCAAACAATATATCTTTCTATCTCAACCCTGCACTCAGTATCAGACATCCCAGTTTTAGATTTCATATAATCAATCGCTTGCTCCCTTGTCCATTTTTTATAATGGATTCCAGTATCAACTACCAATCTAACCGCCCTAAAGATTTCACTTTGTAAAATACCTAGCTCATCATATGGATTAGGCGCTAATCCTGCTTCAAGCGCTAATTGTTCTGAATAAAGAGCCCAGCCCTCAGAAAAGGCTGATGTCCTATAGCCAAAGTTTCTATATAAAGTAAGCTTTTCATTTTCCATTGAATGAGCAATTTGATGATGATGTCCAGGAGTAGCTTCATGATAAGCGAGAGTTTTCATGCTGTATTTAGGAGTCTGTTTTATATCATAAAGATTTACATAAAATGCTCCAGGCCTACTTCCATCTAATGCAGGGGCTTGATAATAACCTCCCGGAGCTGTTTTTTCAGAATATTCAGGAACAGCCTTAACAACCACAGAAGCCTTTGGCATAGTATGAAAATAATCTTTTATCCCTTCAGTAGCCTCATTAACCATATCCATATAGTCTTTTACAACAATATCTTTTCTGTCAGGAGTATCAGCATATAGGAAAGAGGGGTCTTCATTTAACTCATTCATTAGTTCACCAGCCGATTTTTTAGGATCATAACCAAGGGAGTTCAATATCTCTTTCATCCTTGAAGAAATTCTAGCAACTTCGCTTAAGCCAATGTTATGAATTTTTTCAGGGCTATAGTCTGTTGTCGTATATGACCTTATCATCAGCTTATAGTATTCATCCCCATTGGGTTGCGACCAAATTCCATGATCAGGGTTTGCCTTATTTTTTGTTGCAACCATAAAATCTCTTAATAATATAAACCCAGGAGTGACGCTGTCTTCTATAGAACTTTTTATAGCTGTATCAAGTTCAGCATAATCATCATCTGATATTTCTAGCAAATCAATTTTTTTAATAAATTCGGTATATAAAGGATGTTCTCGGAATGAGTATGAAATAAATTCATTCAACTGTTCTATCAAATGAGCATAAACAAAATCAGGTGCATAAATTCCTTGAGCTGCCTGTCTTTCAAGCCAGTTAAGTTGACCCTTGAAAACCTCTTTAACTAGATCTGTTCTCTTCACAAAATCTCTAGCTTCGTAAAGATTTCTTACAGGATGCTGATCACTCATAAAACTTATAACATTCTGATGTGCCCCACGAACCTGATTTAAGGGGTAATTGTGATAGGGAAATTCTTTTAACTCTTTCAAATTATTTTCAGCATCAAAAACTGCAATTTTCTTAGTGACTTTTTGCTCATTTGAAAGGTAGGTAGTTTTATAGCTTCTTAAGATAGATAATCTGTGCTCTGTTTGTGAGATATCATCTTCAAGGTCTTTGGGATTGGGGATAGTAAGTTTTGAGTTGTGTTTTGTTATATGACTGAATCTATCAAAAACACCTAGATAAGTTAATAGTTCAGGCGAGTCAACCAAGCTTACAACTAATTCTTTACCCAAATAGTGGTCTATTGATACAGGCTTCATAAAGAATAAATTTCCAAGATAAAGGCCTGTTAATCCTGTAAAGAATATTAGAAATACCGCACAAATTTTTAATAATCTTTTAATCATATAAATACTCCAATAAGCAGATTATATTATATAGATGAGCATATATTCGTATCGACATAATCGACATTAGAAGATAAAGTTTAAATATATTAATTTTTTACAGGTATATTTATGGATAGCCCAAAAGCGATTCTTACAAAAGAAGGTGAGATTTCAATCATTACACTTAATGATGGCAAGGCAAATGTCTTTTCCCCAGCCATGATTAAGGATGTTAATAGCTGTTTGGATAATGTTCCTACCGATTCTGGTTGTCTAATTATTAGAGGATCAAAAGGCATGTTTTCAGCAGGCTTTGATCTGAAAGTTATTGGCTCTGGAGATGTTGATGCAATTAAGAGCATGTCCAAAAGTGGCTTTGAAATGCTATCGCGGATCCTTGATTTTCCAAGACCAGTTATAGGAGCTTGTACGGGCCATGGTATTGCACTTGGTACTTTTTTATTATGTTGTTGTGATTATAGAATCGGTCTTAAAGGCGATTTTATGATTGGAGCAAATGAAATGAGAACAAATATGGTCATACCAATACCAATACTTGAATTGATAAAATTTAGAGTTTCACAAGCTCACAAATATAGAGCAATACTTGGAGGTACGATATATCCAATTAGTGAAGCAGTTGAGGCGGGCTTAATAGATGAGGTTGTTGATGAAGAGAGCTTTGAAGACAAACTCAGTGAAAAGGCACAAGACTTAGCAACTATGGGCCATCCAAGCTACTCAATAACAAAGGAGCTCTTCATCGGCGAGGTCTCAAAAAAAATTAAAAACGCATTAGAAGAAGCGACTATAGAAACTAACTAGCTATTTTAATATTCATGCCTGATTCTATTAAGATGGACGAGCTAAGCTTTCCTTTTAACAACAAGGACATTCTCTCAATATATTCTATTAATCAAGCCAATACGCCTAAAGTCGGCAGCCTTAAATCAGTCGAAAAGCTAAGAGAGCTCTTGAATATGTCTTCTCTAGTCTTAGCAGCTAGGGTAAATAATGAAATTATTGGCTTTGTTATATGTTTACAGGCTGGAGAAGCATATACATCTTTAAATTATAAATTTATTAGCAAAAAAGCAAAAAATTTTGTTTATATCGATAGGATTGCAATAAAAAAAAATTACAGAAGGTCGGGGATAGGCAAAAGTCTATATGAGTTAATTTTTAATTATTCTGAAAAATTAGACCTGCCAATTTACTGCGAAGTTAACACGAAACCAAAAAACCAACCCTCCTTAGACTTCCATAAAAAAATTGGATTCTTCGAAATAGGGAGTAATGATTTTAAAGATCACTCTGTTGCCTATTTTTTAAAAGCATTTGGCGACTAAAAATATATATTATTTACATACGATAAATCTTAAATATCAACTAATCAGTATTAAGCTTTAGTTATGGAAACAACACTATTTGCAAAAACAATGATAATTTTGTGCGGCCAATTACTAATTGTATTTGGTTTAGCCTTTTATGTATTAAGGGGTGCAAAACTAGCATATCAAAATAATACTAAATTCATGGGATTCTCTTTTAGGGGAGCAATGAACTTAAAAAGAGAACTAGATTTAATACCTTATGTTGAACCAGAAGCGGCCTATCCAAGGGAGATGTTCCATCCTGAAAATACAAATAATGAAACCCCAAATGTTTATGTAATCAATGAAGAGAAAAGAAATGAATTTTTAAAAAAGGGCTACAAAGACTGCAAGCCATCAAATAAATTTTTCAATTCCCTATTTTTACCATGGTTTATTCTCCTTTTTTCAACAGTGTTTGTGGGTGTTTCATCAGTACCAATAGGAATGATTACTTTTACCGGACAAAGTATCCTATTTGGATTAATTCTGGGAATGATTTTTCTGGAGATGGATGAGAATGATGGAATCAGGGCCCTTAAAATAACTCTTCTTGCTACAATTTTTTGCGGTTTCGTAGGATATAGTGATATTGGCCAGACTTTAAACTCATCAGGCTACGTTCATGCCTTCTTATTTTTTGGATTGTTGGGCTTAATAATATTTGAATTTTCAAGAACAACATTTAAGTTTTCTAGGAATACAATAAGGGCAAAGGCTTTCTTTGGTATCGGGCTGTTTATTTTATTTCTTTTCGTTGATTTTGCTCGTTTAAAAGAGCTATCTGACTCTTCGAATGATTGGTCCACCGCTTTTGACATAGCGCTTAATTTATATTTAGATATTGTTAATCTTCTATTGGAAATTTTAGAAGCAATGGAATGATCTTAAAGGAGAAAAATAATGGCAACATATGAATGTAATCAATGCGGGATGTCTGTAAATGCAACATGTGGAAAGTGTGATACACCACTTCAAAATAGTATGCTGGACTTAGATGATGGAACTCAGGTACAGATATCAGAATGCCCAAATGGCCACGGAAAGATTAAATCACCTCTATGTTGCGGAAGTGATATGACTTGCGCTATTTAAAAATGTAACTGGTAACCAATTTTAAAGACACTATCGGTTACCTTGCTTGTGCTAGTTTCTATGACTAAGGCGCCTCTTTTGCTTACATTGTAGGTTGCTACAAAACCAAATTTTTGATCAGTTTCATCGTCTAAGACATAAGTTACTTGTGAGGTTTCGAAAGCAGTACATACTAGATTTGGAGGGCATACTTGTTGAACAATCTCAGTCTCTTTAGAAAAATCTATATATACTTTTCCTTCCCAACCATTGCTGTCACCAAATCTTAAACCAGCAATAACATTTGCCTGAGAGTCGCTTTCAGAGAAAGTTGTTTTATTTTCAATATCTGTAGCCTTAATACCAACCTCTAAAAAAATATCCATAAAGTTCTCAATCTTTAAGGATACGTCACTGACTGAGACTGAGTTAAGAACATCACCTATGCCAACATGTGCCCCAATCCTAAGCGCTTTAGAAAATTTATCATATTCCTCAGTTTCAACATCAACACCGTCAGCTCTTGCCTCTGCAACTAAATATAAAGGACCTGGTAAAGCAAGGGAAAGTTTTCCTTCTAGGCCAGAATCCTCTCCATTGAATGCATGAAGGCCAAACGAAGTATATCTATAATCGTTTGGATCTCGATCAAGCCTCCCGTTCTCAGAGAAAAGATTAAGTGTAAATAAGGCTAAGAAGAGGATTTTATAGGCTTTCATAAAATTATATTATCAGACGAAGAGATGTAAGGAAATGTATTAATTTAGATTCTTATTGTCATGTTCTAACTCTTCCCTTTTTTCTTAATCTAATTGACTCAGGGGTCACCTCTACAAGCTCATCATCTTCAATAAACTCTAGTGCCTGCTCCAAAGTATGATTTATGTGAGGGACTAAGATTAAGTTCTCATCAGTTCCAGCTGCTCGTATGTTTGTTAATTGTTTCGCTTTTGTTGGATTGACAGGAAGATCATTGTCTCTGGAATGTAAACCCACAATTTGTCCAACATAAACTTCCTTACCATGACCTAAGAACAATTTACCCCTGTTTTGCAGATTGAATAATGCATAAGCCAGAGTTTTACCAGCCATCATTGAATACATCACACCATTTATTCTTTTTGCAATTTCTCCATTTTTAACTGGTCCATAATGATCAAAAACACTTGTCATGATGCCTGTTCCGCTTGTAATAGTTAAGAAATGCGACCTAAAACCAATTATTCCTCTTGAGGGAGCAATAAATTCTAATTTTACTCTTCCCTTGCCATCTGATTCCATGCTTTGTAGCTCTGCTTTTCTTGGGCCCAGCTCTTCCATAATTGCGCCTTGATGAATTTCTTCAACATCAATTACTATTTGTTCATATGGTTCATGAATTTCTCCCTCAACCTCCCTTTGAACAACTTGGGGTTTAGATATAGCAAGCTCAAAACCCTCTCTTCTCATAGTTTCAATGAGAACTGATAGATGAAGCTCACCTCTTCCTGAAACTATGAATTTATCTGGACTGTCGCCCGCAATAACTTTTAGAGCAACATTAGATATGAGTTCTTTTTCTAACCTTTCTTTAATATTTCTTGATGTCACATACTTGCCCTCTCTTCCAGCAAAAGGAGAGTCATTAACTTGAAAAGTCATACTAACAGTTGGCTCATCTACTGATAAAGCAGGTAACGCCTCAACAGCAGATGGATCACACACAGTATCTGAAATATTTAACTTGTCTATTCCAGTAATACATACAATTGAACCGGCATCTGCTTTAGAAACCTCAATTCTATCTAGGCCTTCATATCCCATAACTTGAAGCACCTTACCCTTTCTGGTTTCTCCATCTCTATTAACAATAACAACTTGATCATTTGGTTTTACTGAGCCTTGTTTAATTCTCCCAATGCCAATAACTCCAACATAGCTATTGCTATCCAGCGCACTGATTTGAAGTTGAAGAGGTCCGTCTGCACTAACCTTAGGAGCAGGAACTTTCTCAAGAATCATTTGCATTAGAGGCTTCATGCTTTCAGTCATTTCTTCTGGCTCAAGACCGGCAATACCTTCTATTGCAGAAGCATAAATCACAGGAAAATCTAATTGTTCATCAGTTCCTCCAAGCCTATCAAACAAATCAAAAACTTGATCTAATACCCAATGCGGTCTAGCATCTGGCCTGTCAATTTTATTAATAACAACTATTGGTTTTAAACCCTTCTCAAAAGCTTTTTGAGTTACAAATCTAGTTTGTGGCATAGGCCCATCAACAGCATCAACCAAAAGAAGAACTGAATCCACCATTGATAGCGCTCTTTCAACCTCGCCGCCAAAATCTGCATGCCCAGGAGTGTCAACAATATTAATTAAATGATCTTCCCACTTAATAGATGTATTTTTTGCAGTTATTGTTATACCTCTTTCTTTTTCTTGATCATTTGAATCCATAATTCTTTCTGAATCCATATTTTTTCTATCAAGGGTACCTGACTGTTGGAGTAGCTTGTCAACAAGTGTTGTTTTGCCATGATCTACATGAGCAATAATTGCAATATTTCTAATTTTGTTAATGTCCATGTGATTTGTATGTTGAAAAGGTGGTGATTATAATCTTAAAATGAAAAAAATATCTGTTTTCTTGCTTCTTCTTTCATCTTTTGCTTTTAGCGACTTAAAAGTTGAGCTAGAAGAAGAAATTAATCCATTAATGAAAAAGGTCATTTCATGGAGACACAACCTCCACCAATTTCCAGAACTAAGCAATAGAGAGTACAAAACATCAAAAAAAGTAGCGTCTCATCTGAGATCTTTAGGAATAAAAGTTGAAACTGGAATTGCTTATACAGGTGTTGTTGGTCTGATAGAGGGCGGTCTTCCGGGGCCAACAATTGCACTAAGAGCTGATATGGATGCTTTGCCTGTTGAGGAAAAAACAGGATTACCCTTTGCGTCAAAAGAGAGGGCGAAATATTTAGGACAGAATGTTGGTGTAATGCATGCATGTGGTCACGACGCCCATGTGGCAATATTAATGGGAGTGGCAGAGTTCCTATCTAAAAACAAAGAAAGTCTTGAAGGCAATATCATGCTTATATTTCAGCCCGCTGAAGAAGGCCCACCTGAAGGAGAAAACGGCGGTGCAAAAATGATGTTAGAGGAGGGAATATTCGATAAATATAATCCCGAAGTTATTTTTGGGTTACACGTAGGAAATGGACCTCATGGCTATGTTGGATTAACTCCTGGTCCTGCAATGGCAGCTGCATCAGCGTATAGGATTACTATAAAAGGTGTTCAAGCTCATGGATCAAGGCCGTGGGATTCTATTGACCCTATCATGGCAACATCACAATTAATTGAAGGACTCAACACTATTGTTAGCAGAAGAATAAACATAATTAATAACCCAGCAGTTGTTTCTGTTGGAACAGTTAAAGCAGGAACAAGAAATAATATTATTCCAGAAGAGTCAGAAATAATGGGCACAATTAGAACCTTTGACCCCGAGCTAAGAGCTGAAATATATGATGAAATAAGACAAATAGCAGCGGGCGTTGCACTAGGGACTAGCGCTAAAATAGATGTTGAATTTGACGTTGGAGGATTTTATCCAGTTACGTTCAATAATTTAGATCTTGTAGAAAAATTATCACCGTCTTTAAAAGAAGCAACCAATAATAAGTTTGCTATTAATAATTCCCCATCTACAGGCGCAGAAGATTTTTCATACTTTTCACAGGAAATACCTGGATTATATTTTTGGCTAGGAGTAAATGCTCCTGGGGTCATGGAAGCGCCAGGCAATCACTCGCCATACTTTGTGGTTGATGACGACGCTTTAGATGAAGGCCTGAAATCTTTGATATATCTGGTCTTAGACTACCCAAAACTTTAAACAAACAATATACAATAAGTTTTTATTTTTTTAAGGAGTAATATTTTGCCAATTCCAAATCATATTAAAGATAACCTTTCCATTCCAGTAATTGGATCGCCACTTTTTATAATATCAGGACCTGAATTAGTAATAGCGCAGTGTAAGGCAGGAATCATCGGCTCATTTCCAGCATTGAATGCAAGACCACAACATGTTCTGGAGGAGTGGATAGTAAGAATTAAAACAGAATTAGCTGAGTATAAAGCTAAAAACCCTGATGCCAAGGTCGCTCCTTTTGCCGTTAACCAAATATGTCACGGGTCAAATGATAGACTTGCCGAAGATATGGCAACATGTGTAAAACATGAAGTTCCAATAATCATTACATCTTTAAGACCCCCAGCTGAACTTGTAGAGGCTGCTCACAGTTATGGAGGTCTCGTTTATCATGATGTAATTAACGTCCGCCATGCAAAAAAAGCAGTGGAGCAAGGTGTTGATGGTTTAATTTTGGTTTGCGCTGGAGCAGGTGGGCATGCGGGAGCCTTGTCACCTTTTGCTCTTTTAAGAGAAGTTAAAGAATGGTTTGATGGCACTGTAATATTGTCTGGAGCAATTGGAGACGGGCATGCTGTTGCAGCCTCTTTAGCACTAGGTGCTGACTTTGCATATATGGGGACAAGATTTATAGCAACTCAAGAGGCAAATGCAGATCCTGAATACAAAAAAATGCTTGAAGAAAGCGCTGCTGATGATATTGTTTATTCATCTTTATTTACCGGTGTTCATGG
>Ga0315330_10003027_pt1 | contig 11524 bp, 9 predicted proteins | sample M140m34915metaG_FD_203453 | JGI IMG/M metagenome (GOLD analysis project Ga0315330, IMG submission 203453) | Ammonia-oxidizing marine archaeal communities from Monterey Bay, California, United States - M1 40m 34915 | ecosystem: Environmental > Aquatic > Marine > Intertidal zone | place: USA... | reverse complement strand
GAACTGGCCACCTCCCAGTTCCCCGCCAGATCGAAGTGCTTCCAACCCCAACCCAACCAAAATTGCCAGCAGCAGCAGCCAAATTGAACGCATCCGCCCCACGAAGTTCGTGTCAAAAACGGGAAAATTCTGAGCTAAAGCCAAGATGGGCCCGCCGGTAAACACTAAGAGCGTCGTCACGCCCAATAAACCAGCGGTGATAGCAGTAACCGAACGGGTTACTGAGGCAGATGGACGCCACAACATTGCACATACAACTATGACCAATGCCCCTGCACCCAAGAACGCACAAGTTTCAATGTAATTGCGGTCACCGTAGAAAAAGCCTTGAGCATGCGAGCCAAAAGCACGCGGGATAGCTGCGGTAGTCATCAGCGATGGAGAAAGGTGATCTGAGACGGTTTGCGCACGATGGGACAAGTCCGTCGCGTTTATTTGACTGATAAATGGAAAGATCTGCCACGCGGCCAAGCCAAAGCCTAAAGCAACTGAACCAAGAGCTGATACCGACAAGCGGAACGTTTTTCGCTCTGATGGGAACTCAGTTCGAGACCGCAAAATAATCCATAGCAGCATCAGGGCTATGCCCCACCCAGTTAATGCTGGAAAGCCGGCCAACAACATCGCGCATGTCGCTAACGCAATAGTTAGGGATGCCGAAAAGTTTCGGCGTCGCAATAGCCGCTCGGCGCCCCACAAAAGCCATGGAAGGTAAGCGCCGACGTGGCTTTGAGGCCAATTTGTCCACACTGTTTGAAAACCGCTAAATGAATAAACAAATCCCGCTGCCAATGAAGCAGCATGAGAAACGCCGAGGCTCCGCAGTAAAAGAAAAACCCCTGCGATAGCTACAGATAGCTCAGCAAGCTTTATCCAGGCAGGTGCTACGCGGTCCGGAAAAAAAAGAAATGGCAAATTTAGTGGGTCAAAAAACCCTTGGTGGGGCACTGAAGCAAGAGGCGTTCCGCCTGCTGGATAAGGATTCCACAGGGCAAAATCGCCATCTAAGAGTCGGCTGTGGAACTGCTCCTGAGCAGGAAATCCCGAATCGACGGGATCGGCAACAGGGATCGACGTTAGTTCAAGGTCAATCGGCTGACTCTCATTCCAAGGAGCCCACCGCAAAACAGTGTCAGAACGTAGAAAGGTTCGGGCCCCGACTAATGGCAAGCCGATGCTGATAACGATCGTTGCAACGACGACACCGAGGGTCCAACGTGTTGCTCTGTCGACCCCGCTGTTCTTCACCCCAAAATCGCTCTTTCGCAATAGGTTCTATAAGGAGAAAGAGGCATCGAGCTGATTGTTCTCGCAGCGTCTTCAGCTGAAACAAATCCCATCTTGAAAGCAACTTCCTCTAAACATGCGACCTTATAGTTTTGGTCCTTCTCGACTGAAGCAACGAAATTAGAGCTTTCAAGAAGGCTTTCGTGCGTTCCTGAGTCCAGCCAGGTTGTATCTCGGCCTAATTCTGCTGCTCTGAGCTCACCATCAGCCAAGAAGCTCATATTTAGATCGGTGATTTCCAACTCGCCGCGCTCGCTAGGCGTTAATTCTTTCGCTCGGGAAACGGCGGTGTCGTCATATACATAAAGCCCGGGCACGGCGAGATCACTTCGCGGGCTGTTCGGTTTCTCTTCAATCGATAACACGGACCCAGAACTGTCGATCTCTACGACTCCGTAGCGTTCAGGATCCTCTACCGGATAGCCCCAAATAACAGCGCCGCTAGCAAATTCTTCTACCTCAGTGTCTAGACCTACCGGTCCGTGAAATATGTTGTCTCCAAGTATGAGAGTGAAGGGCTGGTCACGAACAAATTCTTGGCCGATAAGAACTGCCTGGGCAATACCACCAGGATTTGGCTGAACGCCATAAGACAGGTCTATGCCCCATTGACTGCCATCCCCCAAAACCCGCTCAAAAATTGGTAAATCGGCAGGCGAACTAATCAGATGAACTTCTCTGATACCGGCATTCATCAACGTAGCCAACGGGTAATAAATCATCGGTTTGTCGTAGACAGCTTGGAGTTGTTTGCTTGAAACCTGACTAAGTGGAAATAACCGAGTGCCAGCCCCACCAGCAAGCATCATGCCGCGCATAGATGCCGCTCCCATTTGTCTTTACTCATCACGCCCACCAGTCTGCCGCAGTGTTGTAGCGAACGCGAGTCGCGCCACTATTCAATCACTACGACAACGTCGCCTGCACCTACCGTGTCACCAGGACTTACCTTTATTTCGACGACCGAACCTGCTTTGTCAGCGTTGATGTTGTTTTCCATCTTCATAGCTTCGAGCACTACTACGGCTTCGCCTTCTGCGACTTCTTGTCCCATTTCGACCAAAACCTTCACAATAGTTCCCTGCATTGGGACAGCTACCTGACCAGAACCAGCGGCACCTGCGCCGCCTGAAGTGGACCTGCGAGGTTTCGGCGCGGCTTTAACCGCAACTCCAGCAACTTCGGGAACCCAAGCGGCAACTTCGAAGCGCTTTCCGTTGACCTCAAGAACAACGTCCTTTCGAACTAGCGGCTCAGCTAAGTCAGCTGCTTGATCTATGTCGCTGGCTTTACCAACCACTTCGGAAAGGTCCAGAGACTCTTCTACCCATTTAGTGCTGTGTTCACCAGCTTGAAAGTCGGCGCTAGCCAGAATTGCGCTGTGAGCCGCCGCAGTAGTCGCTATTCCACCTACCTCCAGCTCAACTAACGCACTTCTCATACGAGAGATAGCGGTGTCCCTGTCAGAACCCCACACGATGAGCTTGCCAACCAGATTGTCATAGAACTGGGAAACTGTGTCTCCCGATTCGTAACCACCATCCCAACGTATCCCGAACCCTTGTGGGATTCTCAGTTCGTTAATCGTTCCAGGAGATGGAAGAAATCGCCCACCCGCAGGGTCCTCAGCGTTGATTCTCACCTCAATTGCGTGGCCGTCCTGCTCGATGTCTTGTTGATTAAAAGACAACTCTTCGCCAGCTGCCACTCGAATCTGTTCTCGAACTAAGTCAATACCTGACACCAGTTCACTTACAGGATGTTCGACCTGTAAGCGGGTGTTCATCTCGAGGTAGAAAAACTCTCCGTCCTGAAATAAGAACTCGACCGTTCCGGCGTTGGTGTAGTCACATCCTTCAGCTACAGCCACGGCAGCGGCACCCATAGCCTCTCTCACTTCGGCAGGGAAGTTTGGCGCAGGGCTTTCTTCAACAAGCTTCTGATGGCGTCTTTGAGCGGAACAGTCGCGTTCACCGAGCCAAACAGTGTTTCCATGTTGATCTGCGATGATCTGCATTTCGATGTGGCGAGGCCATGTTAAATAACGCTCCATGTAGCATTCGTTCCGCCCGAAAAAGCTTTCAGCCTCTCGTTGAGCAGACTCTAAAGCCGCGTCTACTTCCTCGGCTGAAGTCACCACCTTCATACCGCGACCACCACCACCGTACGCCGCTTTAATCGCGACTGGATAGCCATGCTCATCCGCGAAACTGCGGACCTCATCGGGATGTTGAATTATCTCAGTAGTACCCGGAACTCCACTTACACCAACCTTCTCAGCAGCTAGGCGAGCCGAAATCTTGTCGCCCATCACTTCAATAGCCTCTGGTGGTGGGCCAATAAAGGCGACGCCCCGTTCAGTGATAGCCCTAGCGAAGTCTGCATTCTCGCTATAAAAACCATAACCAGGGTGCACAGCCTCGGCGCCGCTCTTGTCTATAGCGTCGAGAATTGCCGAAGTATTGAGATACGAATCTGCAGCAGTTTCGCCGCCCAAAGCGTAAGCCTCGTCGGCGAGTCGAACGTGAAGAGCGTTGCGGTCAAGTTCGCTGTAAACAGCCACACTCGTAATGCCAAGTTCACGACACGCTCTAATCACTCTTACAGCGATTTCTCCACGGTTAGCGATCAAGATCTTTGAAAACAAGGTTCCAACCTTCCGAGCACAAACATGCGATCTGCAATCGTGCCACAATCGAGGCCATTTGCCCCACTTGAGTCATTTTCTTTCACAAATAACTTGACGAATCAGTAAGTATTCTGGCTTCTGTGGAAATACCCAAATTCGATTCAGTTGAGGGCACTCGCTTTAGTGACATCACTTGGGTCTCTGAAATTGGGTCAACCAACACAGAGTTGCTTGATAGAGCAAGGAAAGGGGCCATCGAAGGCGAGGTCATAATTGCTGACCTACAAACTAAGGGCCGCGGCCGAAGAGGAAGAACGTGGACCGCCCCTTCGGGAACATCGCTCATGATGTCAATCCTTCTGCGTCCCCCGCCGGGCAGGCTTTCTCCTGACAACGCATCGCTGATCACGTCGGCTCTCGCAGTCGCCGCGCTGACTGCAGTTGATGAAGTTGCGAACATACAGTTGGAAGTGAAATGGCCTAATGACCTGGTCGTGGATAGCCCCCACACAATCCTTGATAGCGGCGATCCCGGTTACCGAAAAGTTGCCGGAATCTTGACCGAAACCTTGATCCAACAAAATGAGATTGATGCCCTAGTAGTGGGAATCGGAATCAACACAGGTTGGGGGCACGTACCAGCCGAGCTCGAACTCATAGCGACAAGCCTCGACGTGCTTGCTGGTTCGACTATTTATAGAACCCAATTGGCACACAAACTTCTAGAAAAGTTTGAAATTGAATACACCGACCTCTTAGAACCTTTTGGCAAAGAAAATCTGCTTAAGCGACTGCGCGAACACTCAGCCACCCTGGGTAAGCGAGTCTCGGTTCATATGAATCAAGAAGGTGAAACTACGCCCTTAAATGGACAAGCTATTAACATTGACGAAGCGGGACGGCTTTTAGTGGAATTTGATACCGGTGGTATCCAGGCAGTTGCGGTAGCCGACGTAGAACACCTGCGACTCGACGCGCGCTAACCGTCAGCCCGAAACAAGGAATACCCTAGGACGATATGGCCGAAATCGTTTCCTCTGAAACTATCGAAGGTGTGTACGTCATCACCCCTGATGTCTACGCCGATGATCGCGGATTTTTCGTCGAAACCTACCGTCGAGAGTGGATTCCTAACGGGTCAAGAGAAATGGTTCAAGCCAACCGCGGAGATCGGCAAAACGGAAGCATCGTCGGGTTGCACTATCACCTCCACCAAGCTGACTACTGGTACGTGCCATTTGGAACCGTCCGGGTCGTATTGCACGACCTGCGCGCCGGCTCGCCAACTGAGGGCGCCACCCAACACACCGACCTTCAAGAAAGCGAACATCGTGGTATCTACATTCCCCCAGGAGTGGCGCATGGCTTTGCAGCGCTGACCGACGCGACAATCACTTATCTGGTGGACAATTACTACAACCCAGCCGACGAACTGGGCGTTGCATGGGACGATCCTGAAATAGGTGCTGATTGGGGCATAGAGAATCCAACTCTGTCCAGTCGCGATCAGAACAACCCCTACAAAAAAGCAATTCCAGAAGCAGACCAACCTCGATACGGACTGAGGAATTGATCGAGCTATGAAACTTCTTGTCACAGGTGGGGCTGGATTCATTGGTTCTAACTTCGTCAGAACCCATTTAGCTAACACCGACGACGAAATTACTGTTCTTGATGCACTTACCTATGCAGGAAGTCGAGACACGCTTTCGGACTTCATAGAAGACCCGCGGGTCTCATTCGTAGAAGGAGATATTTGCGATAGAGAGACAGTGAAGTTGGCGATGGAGGGTCACGAACTCGTGGTCCACTTTGCAGCTGAAAGTCACGTCGACAGGTCGATCGACGGCTCCGAACGTTTCATACTGACCAATTGCGTCGGCACCAATTTGCTTTGCGATGTTGCAGCCCAAATGGAAGTCAAGCGTTTCGTCCACATTTCAACTGATGAAACATATGGTTCCCGAAAACATGGTTCCTTTACTGAAACCGACAAACTCGAACCCAGCAGTCCGTATGCCGCATCGAAGGCAGCATCCGACCTAATAGCCCTCAGCCACCACACGACCAATGACCTTCCTGTAATCATCACTCGTTCCTCCAACAACTACGGCCCCTTTCAATTCCCCGAAAAACTCATACCGCTGTTCGTTACCAATCTTGTTGAAGGTTTGAGTGTCCCCCTCTATGGGGATGGAACGAATGTCAGAGACTGGATACATGTTCAAGACAACTGTTCGGCAATTTCGACTGTTCTCCAAAAAGGAGAAATCGGGCAGGTCTATAACATCGGCGCTGGCAACGAGCTATCCAACCTCGACCTCACCAAAACACTGATCGATCTGTGTGGTCGAGACGAATCCGCTATCACGTGGGTTGATGACAGACCGGGTCACGACCTTCGATATTCCATCGATTCGACAAGAGTGCGCGATCTAGGGTGGGTTCCCCAAGTCGACTTGCAAGCAGGCCTAGAGGCAACCGTCCAGTGGTACCAAGACAACGAAACATGGTGGCGAGCCAAGACGGCTAAAACACAGTGAATCTCGCGACCGCCCTTACCTCTGCAAATAGATACGCGCCCTTAGTTCGCAACTTCGCCGGACGAGAACTGAAAGCTAGATACAAACGGAGCCTTCTTGGCTGGACATGGTCGTTGCTCAGTCCGTTGTCAACCATCCTGGTATACAGCTTGGTCTTCTCAGTGTTCTTTCGGGCGGCACCACCAGTCGCTGGAAATGGATCACAAAACTTCGCAGTGTTCCTCTTCACCGGACTTGTTGTCTGGCTTCTGTTTGCAGGAATGATTAACGGGTCTATGGGCTGGCTCCAAGCGATAGGAGACCTCCGACGAAAAGTTTTCTTTCCGCCCGAAACAGCCATCTTCGGAAGCGCTCTGGCACTAGCAGTCCAATCAGCCATAGAGGCAGGTGTCCTCGTCGTTGTCATGCTCCTCATCGGCAATCTCAGTCCCACGACTCTGGTGTTGCCACTAATACTTGTCTTAGCCGGTCTCTTTGGTCTCGGAATCGGATTCTTTGTGTGTGTGCTCAACACCCATTACCGAGACATGCAGTACCTAGTTGGCATAGTCCTAAACGCAGTCTTCTTTCTTGTACCTATCGTTTACCCACTCGGAATCATTCCCGAACGTCATTGGGGCCTCCCAATTCGTAAAATTGTTGAGCTAAACCCAATTAATCAGTTTGTGACAGCAGCTCGAGAGTCCGCCTACCTACTTCAATGGCCAAGCCTTTCTAGGTGGTGCACTCTGCTCGGTTATTCCCTAGTGGTATTTGCTCTGGGTTGGCGATTCTTTGCCCAAAGGTCAATGCAGCTGAGTGAGGACATGTGAATCCCATCATTTCGGCTCAACAGCTGTCCAAGCAGTACCGAGTGCACCGAGGCCGGCCGGACTCGCTGAAGGAAGCGGTTGTCCGCCGCAAGAAGAATAGATCGAGTAGCGAGTTCTGGGCCCTAAAAGAAGTGTCGTTAGATATCGAAAAAGGATCGTTTTTTGGGTTGATCGGCCACAACGGATCTGGCAAAACAACATTGCTCAAACTGATGGCAGGGATCCACAACCCGAGTAGCGGCCAACTAAAAGTCAATGGTCGAGTTTCGGCCCTACTAGAGCTCGGCTCCGGCTTTCATCCAGAACTGAGCGGCCGAGAAAACATTTATCTGAACGGAGCCATCCTTGGCCTTACCAGAAAGGAAATGGACTTAGCGGTTGACGAAATAATCGAATTCAGCGACATAGGAGAGTTCATAGACGCTCCAGTCAAAATTCTTTCCAGTGGAATGTATGTCCGACTCGGATTCGCCGTTGCTGTTCATGTAGCCCCAGAAATACTCCTTATCGATGAAGTGATTGCCGTAGGAGATGAAGCCTTCCAACGTAAATGCCTGGAGCATTTGTATGAACTACGTCGGGCAGGCACAACCATCGTCTTAGTTTCTCACTCACTTCCCCTAGTTGAGGGGCTCTGCGACGAGGTCGGATGGCTCGACCACGGAGCTCTGATGCAGGCAGGTGAAGCTACTGAAGTTTGCTGGGCATACCTTGATTCAGTCAACGCTCAAGAAGCAGAAAAACTGCGAGATGAAGACAACGACCCAATACACACCGACACTTCCCTCACCGAAATAGAAGTTCGGCGGGGGAGTGGAGAAATACGTATTTTTCACGTGGACTATCTAGATGGTGAATGGCTCGCAAATCCCTTGCCAAGCTCGGGCGATACCCTTGTGATTCGCCTTTGGTACGAAGCGGAAACCTCCGTCGAAAATCCAGTTTTCGCAATGAAACTCCACCATGCGACAGGGGTACACCTAGCCTCCCCGAACAGTGCACTTCAGCAACTCCAAACGGGGTCAATCGTTGCGGGACGAGGATATGTTGATTTCGTAATCGACAAACTCTCCCTACTAGCTGGTGACTACCTTTTATCTACGTCCATTACAGATCGTGACCGAATGCACGTCCACGACGCATGGGAAAGATCGCATTCCTTACGGATCGTGCCTGGGTCTTCTCCTGAACGCGAGGGCCTTACCGATCTCTTAGGGAAATGGCAGCCTCCAGTACCGCACGAAAAAGGCTCGCCAGGCCATCCGAACCGCTGAGCGAAGGCGCGGCCACTGACTGAACAACGGCGCGTACAATTAAGACAGCCCGATCTCGAGCTTAGTGAGACCCCAGGAAGCTGCATCGATGACCTCGATCAAATCAACCAACACAGCCGCCAGTGGAAGCTCCCACAAGTCGACAACGCAAGGCCGACAAAACCTGAATGTCGGCATAGTTCTCCCGACTGAAGAACGCCACCCGATTGGTTGGTTAGCGACAAGAGCCTTAGGCGCTGAAATTGAGTGGCGAAATGGCCCTATCCATATTCAATGGTTTGTAGAAAAGTCGAGACCAGCTTTATGGTCAAGCGATCTATCGTTCAAGACTGAAGAATTACCCGAAAACATCAACGAGTTAGACAATGACCTTGATGTCATTCTGGGACATGGACTAGCTAGCCAAAAGATTGAATTTGCAGTTGACCCAGCCGAAGCCGAGCTCACTCTTAGCGATACAGCGACCTTGCTAACTCGTTATCTTTCACCCAATCTCACGCGAGGAACCCACCCCGCTCCATCACTGCAAAATTCGATACTTGTGGACATCAACGGCGACTTACCTCAAGCGGTAGCTAATGAAGTTGCTCGACATGCGATGTCAAGAACAATTCCGGTAGCGCTCCTAGGTGCAGAATCAGACCAAAATCGGTTTGTTCAGCAATTGAAGCGTCACAACCAAGCAGCAACCAACGTAGGCAGGGACCTAGACCCCGACGAATTCGGAGCACTTATTGAACATGCTGCGGTTGTAGTTACTGAAGACGCCGCCTTACAAAACATGGCTCAAGTCCTACACGGACGATCAGTCTTCATTAACCCAAAACCAGTAGAACAGACACTTCAACGAGAGCTATGGGCGGCTACCTCAGGTACTTCTCTCCCAAGAAGAGACCCGACGACTGAAGCTAAAATTCAACGACTGGCAGAAATTGTCGAACAAACTGCTCTCCTCCGACTTGGTAGAAGTATCTCAAATCGATCCGGAGCCCAAGAACGAGAACGCATCAAACAACTCACACTGTTACAAGAACAACAGGCACTCCACTGGAACGAGCAGCGGCGCCGGTCTAAAGAAACAATCGATCACTTAAGACAAGAAATTCTCAGCGTCGAATCCAAGCTTAACCTTGCCGAAAATGAAGCTGACCGTAACCGCAGAGCTCTCCAGGCTCAACACAACCGGCTCAATCAACTAGAAATGCAGACCGCTGAACGCGACCAAGGACCCGCTCGACTGCATCGAAGTGTCGATTGGCGGAGCGTCCTAGCCCAAATCGAGCGCGATGCCCTCAAACTCCTTCACTGGCTTCGCCGCCAATTCGAAAAGAGATGAAACCAACGTCTCCGCCGATAAGTGTCATTGTTGTTTTAACCGCGAACCCCCGATCCGGAATAGACCCAACGGGCTGGCGGAGCGAACAAATATGTAAGGAACTCATAGCCAGTAACGCTGACACAAGGCTGCTCCTCAACGGCCCACCAGACACTTCAAAGACCCTCTTCGGAAAGACATTAGAGACAACAGGTTCAGACTCAACTGATTGGTGGAAAGCAAACCGCGGCGAAACCTTTGTCTTCTGTGGAGATGGCCCCGCATACCGAGCGGTTTCGCTCTGTCGCGAACACAACCCCGAAGCCACCATCGTTGTCGATAGATCTGCGTTACTAACTCTTCAACGACCCGACCTACCCGGTGACTTAGTAGCACAGGAGGAATTAGCTGGCAGCGACACTGTTTCTAGCCTGCGACGTCAACGCGACAGAGAGCTAATCTCCCTCGCTGACCAGATTTGGGTTTATTCGGATTCTGAACGGACCGAAATTGAAACACTAAATCTTGAAGCGACAGTCAAGATTGTCCGCCCACCGGATATCAGATTTGATGCAGCCAATGGAAGCCGGCCTCTCCTGCTCGCCGCGCCACACCGCGAGTTTGGAGAACCTGATCTGGAAGCAGTTCAATACTTCAACGAGCAAATTTTGCCCGCCCTGGACACAGCTAGCGAACCACCGTTGCTGCTCACAGAACGCGGCTTTGGTCTCTGGGATCAACATGCACAACACCTTGAAACCATTGAACGGAACGGTCCGCTTGGCGAAGCATGCCAAAACGCATCGATGCTGATATTGGGCCGTGAAAATGGTGGAACCGCATGGACTCAGTTACTCGCGGCACGAGCCTTTGGACTTCCGGTCATCGCTACGCCACACGCCGCAGCCCACGTCGATGACCCCACCCAATGGGACCTCCACATAGCCGAACGAGCAGAGATAGCGTCGACTATGGCGAGAGTCGCAGGACGGCGGCGCGTCCCCGCCCGGCCAGAACCATTGAGATCAGGAATATCGGAGGCTTTGGAAGCGCTTGACGTTGAGGCCGCCAACTCCGAATCAGAGATCACCGAATGGCTTTTAACTCCTGAAACAGGTCAACGACATCGAATGGACCTCAAACAGTACCGCCGAAGCGAACAAGAAGCGCTAGTCGACCCAGATCCTGACCCGGGCACAACTCTCGAATATCGCCCTCTTATCTCGATCATCACACCGATCTACAAAACGCCGTTGGATATTCTCGAAGCAGCTATCAACTCAGTACGAACCCAAACATACGAAAATTGGCAACTTTGTCTGGTGGATGATTGTTCCGAAAGCGAAGAACTTCGAACCTTGTGTCGACAGTTCACTTCGCTCGACTCGAGAATCAGCTTTTTGGAGAGATCCGAAAACGGGGGGATCGCGTCCGCATCGAATTCGGCACTTGACATGGCAGAAGGTGAATACATAGCCCTGCTTGACCATGACGACCTTCTTCGTTCCGATGCCCTGACCGAGGTAGCAAGAGCAATCAACCGCTTCCCTCAGGTCGAATTTCTGTACTCGGACGAAGACAAACTTTTTGCGGATGGCTCCTACGACCACAGTTACGCCAAGTCTGGATGGTCTCCTGATCTGCACATGTCTTACAACTACGTG
>Ga0315330_10003025_pt1 | contig 11530 bp, 10 predicted proteins | sample M140m34915metaG_FD_203453 | JGI IMG/M metagenome (GOLD analysis project Ga0315330, IMG submission 203453) | Ammonia-oxidizing marine archaeal communities from Monterey Bay, California, United States - M1 40m 34915 | ecosystem: Environmental > Aquatic > Marine > Intertidal zone | place: USA... | reverse complement strand
TGCAAATGCGTCGTAGACTATGTTGGCGTCAAGCGCTCTAGCAAAAAAAGCTTCCGTGGCTGCTATCGCAAGAAGAGCATTATTTGATTGATGTCTCCCGTTTACGGGTACGAAAATCTCTTCGTAGCTGCCATATGGAGTACTGACATCTAACAGCCTCCCTCCTACTGCGAGCCGGTCATTGGTGACTGCGAAGTCAGTGTCCTGCACCCAGATCTCTCTGCAGGGCACGCTTTTGACTATTTGAAGTAGGTCCTCTTCGACGCTTCCACATATGACATGTGAAGTTGGTTCAATAATTCCAGATTTTTCCCTAGCTAAATCAGCCATCGTGGGCCCGATTATTTCCAGATGATCGGATCCCATATTGGTGATCACAGCTACTTCTGCACGAACTACGTTCGTAGCGTCCCAACGACCACCCATTCCAACTTCCATAACGTTTGCATCTACCGCGTTCATAGCGAACCAGTTGTATGCAGCGGCGCAAATAACCTCAAAATAGTTAGGAAGACTTCCTGATTGCTTCAAGACCCATGGTTCGATTACTGCTATCTCTTTAATAGCTTCACAAAATTCTTGATCACTAAGTGGCTGGTTAGCTACTGCTATCCGGTCATTCAAGCTGGTGATGTGCGGCGAAGTGTAACTACCTACTTTTAGGCCAACTGCCGTTAACATCTCGACAATCATTCTTGTGGTACTGCCTTTGCCGTTAGTCCCGGTTATATGGATAGCCGGTACAGCAATTTCTGGATGGCCGAGTAGTTCCATGACCACACGCATCCGGTCAAGGCTAGGCGGCAACGTTTCCGGCTTGCCAAGCACACTTTCGAGGTTGTAGTGCTGCTCAAGCCAATCAAGAGCTTGCTGGTATGAATCTATCGTCGCAAGGTTTATTGGATCCATTGAGGTAGAAGCTTTTCTATGAGCACGTTAGGAAGCTTTCCGTTCGTCATTGCGCTCAACTAAAATCGGGCTCGCCGTCTTAAGCACTGCATCTGCCTCGACGATGCATCGGACCACGTTCTCCCGGCTAGGCACTTCGTACATTGCTCCAAGAAGAACATCTTCAATTATTGCTCGTAATCCTCGAGCGCCAGTTTTACGGAGCAGGGCTTGATCAACTACTGCGGCTATTGCTTCGTCAGTAAATTCAAGCTCCACACCATCAAGCTCAAACATACGGTCGAATTGGCGCAAGAGCGCGTTTTTGGGTTCGGTTAGAATCCGTTGGAGAGCATCAGGCCCGAGTTGGTCGACAACTCCAACCACTGGTAGGCGACCAATAAACTCTGGGATCAAGCCAAATTTCTGCAAGTCTTCCGGCAGCACCTCAGGTAAAAGATTCGTATTGGCTCTCTCAGCAGTTGGCTTTATGTCTGCTCCAAAGCCTACGGCTCGTTGACCAAGTCTGTCAGCGATAATTTTTTCAAGGCCATCGAAAGCACCTCCGCATATAAAAAGAATATTGCTTGTATCTATCTGCAAAAAGTCTTGATGTGGATGCTTGCGTCCACCTTGTGGCGGAACGGCTGCTTCTGTGCCTTCCAAAATTTTGAGAAGGGCCTGTTGGACTCCTTCCCCTGAAACGTCTCTTGTGATCGAAGGGTTCTCAGATTTACGGGTAATTTTGTCGATCTCATCGATGTAAATGATGCCAGTCTCTGCACGCTTAACGTCATAGTCAGCAGCTTGGATTAACTTCAAAAGTATGTTCTCAACATCTTCGCCCACGTAACCTGCTTCGGTCAGAGCCGTGGCGTCAGCCATAGCGAAGGGCACGTTCAACATTCGTGCCAGTGTTTGAGCCATCATTGTTTTCCCGCAACCTGTTGGACCTATAAGCATGATGTTGGACTTCGCCAACTCCACGTCATCCGGGCCCAGGCTTTGAGCAAATTGAACTCTCTTATAGTGGTTGTATACAGCAACAGAGAGGATTTTTTTTGTGCGATCTTGATCTATTACATATTCATTGAGAAATGAAAAAATTTCTTGAGGCTTAGGCACTTCATCAAAAATGACTTCAGAGGTCTCCGACAATTCCTCTTCAATAATTTCGTTGCAAAGGTCTATACATTCATCACAGATATATACACCTGGTCCGGCTATAAGTTTTTTGACCTGCTTCTGCGACTTTCCGCAGAAGGAGCACTTTAGTAGCTCGCTACCTTCTCCGAACTTTGCCACGTCTCAACTCCAATTCAGACAACCTTTGGGTTGTTATTAACTAACGGCTAAGGATGGCACAGCATGGCTCGCTTTGACGTTTGTCGCCCTAATTTTTGAAATTTTATTTATTAGATTTGAATTATTTCAGGCAGCTCGGATCGGACCATCTTCAACCAATTCACGGTTACTGATTACTTCATCAATAATTCCATACTCTTTGGCCGCCTCTGCATCTAAAATAAAGTCACGGTCCGTGTCGTTGTGGATCCGCTCTAGGTCTTGGCCCGTGTGACGTGCAAGAATTTGGTCTAGAAGGCCACGCATTCGCTCTATTTCTTGCGAAGCTAACTCGATGTCGGTTGCTTGACCCATTGCCTGACCAAATGGCTGATGCAATAGTACTCTTGCATGCGGCAAAGCCATTCTCTTACCCGGGCTTCCAGCAGCTAAAAGAACAGCCGCAGCCGAAGCTGCTTGACCTAGGCAGATCGTGGTTATGTCGTTTTTAATGTATTGACTAGTGTCATAAATTGCGAAAAGGGCGTTTATGTCCCCTCCTGGCGAATTTATGTACATGTTGATATCTCGATCAGGGTTCTCTGACTCGAGATGAATCAATTGAGCACACACCAAGTTGGCAATCGTGTCATCAATCGGAGTACCAAGGAATATAATATTCTCTTTGAGCAAACGTGAGTAGAGATCGTACGCACGTTCACCACGGTTCGTTTGCTCTACTACCGTTGGAACTAGGTAATTCTGTGCCTGAAGGTTCACTCTGCGTCCTCCTCGGACTCGTTGTCAGCGTCTAACTTCTGCTCTTCGTCAGCTTCATCTTTATCCATGTCGGGTAATTGAAGCTCTAAATCTTCTCTATCAACAGCAATGCCATCTTCATCAATCAGTTTCACTTCGGCCACTAGCTTTTCCAAAGCTTTACGTTTAACTAATTCAGCCTTTACAGGGCCTAACCCATCGCCACGATCAGTTATCTGGTGGCGAAGTTCTTCAACGGTAACTTCGAATTGAGTTGCCATTCGTTCAAGTTCTTCATTGAGGTCTTCTTCAGAAGCTTCGATAGCTTCTTTTAAAACAATAGCTCGCAATGCAAGATCTACTTTTGCGGAGCGTTCCGCAGCTTCACGAAGCTCTACTGTAAAAGATTCTGGGTCCTGACCTGTCATCTGAAGCCATGACTCGATACTCATTCCTTGGCCCTGGAGACGCATCGCTAGTTGCTGAATTTGATCCGACATTTCACCGTTGACCATCGAATCAGGGATTGTTTGGGTTACTAGTTCAGCTAATGCTTGAGCTGTGTTCTCTCTGAGCGCAGAATTTGATTGAAACGACTTCATCATTTGTGTTCTTGTTTTTATTTGCTCTCTGAGCTCCTCAACTGTTTCACTTTCAGTATTTTCATCAACCCATTCGTCAGTTAGTTCGGGAAGTACTTTTTCTTTCACAGCGTGCACTGTTATCTCGAAGTCGATACTTACGTTTTCTTGGACCGGGTGAGCAGCGCTGAAAGAAAGTTCGCTTCCGGGTTTAGCATCCTGGAGTTCCACATCAACTTCTTTCGCTATCCCTTCGCTTCCAACCTCATATAAGTAATCTTGAGCGGTTAGGCCTGGGAGAGCTTCTCCGTCAACTGTGCCCGAGATGTCTATTGAGACCTGATCACCCGTTGCGGCTGGTCGATCGACATCAACTAATTCAGCTGATTGTCCTCGTTGCATATCTATCTGTTCTTGAATTTCATCATCGGTAGGGGTCGGGTTTGGGATCGTGACTTCAAGTTTGTCATATCCCTCTATCTCTATAACCGGACGTATCTCGACCGTAGCTTCAAATGACACAGGCCCAGACTCTTCACCACCATTAATCTTGAGTTCGGGAGCTGCGATCACGTCAATACTTTCCGTTCGTACCGCATCCGCATAATAATTAGGTATTGCGTCCTCTAGTGCTTGAGCTCGAGCATATCCGTTCCCAATTCTTGATTCGAGAACTGCGCGGGGAACTTTTCCTTGCCGGAATCCTGGAACGCGAATCTCTTTCGCAATTTTCTTAAAAGCATCATCTATGGCAGATTCAAATGTTTCTTCGTCTACCTCAACAGAAAGTTTTATTTTCGGTCCGTAGGTGCGCGTCGGCGCCGTTACTTCGGCCTCGCTGCTAGTTTCTTCGGTTACAGCGGGGGCCTCTTCAAGTTCAGAGGATTCTAGTTCTGTCAAAGTGATCTTCACAAGATCGCGAGTCTAGCCGAATTCGTGGTCACGTCCCTCAGTCAACGGCACAGTCGCACATCTCTTCTTCGCATCAATAACAAAAAAAATACTTAACATCCAAGTAATTAGGTCTTCTGACGTGCAATTCGATTAAGAAATTATTAGTGAACTTCTCTAAGGTTTGTAGCGGCAAGACTAGCAAAAAGCAGTGATTTGCTTTTCGGGGCCTCTCATTTAGACCTTTTTAAGTAGCTCACTTAACAAGGAAGTAAGACCAGAAAGCGCTTTTTTGTTTTGATGGAGAGCGGGCGACGAGAATCGAACTCGCATCATCAGCTTGGAAGGCTGGAATTCTAGCCATTGAACTACGCCCGCGTATTATTTAAACCTTACCAAAAAGAGAGCCCCAAAAGCGATCACTCTGACCTAGCTAGCTTCGATTTAATCCGCCTAGGTGTCCGTGATCGATGACACGGCGCATAAACTCAGGCTCATACGCTGATTCCGGGTCTTCTCGAACTAGTTGATCAATAATTTCTGCGTCTTGGCCCACAAGGATTCGCCACTCACCACTACGCACACCTTCAATGATTATTGTTGCAGCTTCTGCAGCGGTAGTCGGTGCATCATCTCGGAACCTAATACCACTGCTAGTAACTCGAGATTCGATATCTTCATCCGACAGTGAACTAGTTTCAGCCCCTCTTGCCCCAAGTATTTTTCTGACGCCCTCGATATCAGGCCCTCCGTGCATTTCTGTAGTGTTCAGCGCTATTGAAGTTCCAATGTGCCCGGGCATAACGACGTGCGCCAGGACGTGGGGAGCGTGGAGCCTAAGGTCGATATTGAGAGCTTCTGTGAATCCTTTAACAGCGAATTTCGCAGCGCAATAAGCGGTATGAGGCATTTTTGAGCCAACTGTTGCCCAGAATCCATTGATGCTACTTGTATTTACGATCGCTCCGCTGGCGCTCTTTTTTAGCATTGGAAGAAATGCCCGAGTACCAAAGTAGACGCCATACCAACAGATATCGAAGGTTCGTTCCCATTCCATTCTGTTCTCGTCGGTGACAATGCTTCCACCGCCACCGACGCCTGCGTTATTGAATAGCAAATTCACGTTGTCTGTTTGATGCTGATCAGCTACTTCATCTCGAAAACCCAACATGTCGGCTTCATCGGAAACATCACAAATATGTGTGGAGATTCGGGTATCCGAAGAAGCTTGCTCTTTTGCTAGCTTCTTAGTCTCAGCCATGTTTTCAAGGTTCACGTCGCACATCGCGACGTGGCACCCTTCTTGAGCCAATTGCAAGACTAGTTCTCGCCCCATTCCGGTACCGCCACCAGTGACCACAGCTATTTTATTTTTGTAAGATTCCATTTTGACGTCCAGAACTTTAATGATTTTGATTAAGCACACTTGCAAACCACAGAGTAATTGGTTTCTAGTGGCTGGCGCTGTTCTATGAGCTTTCGAATTAACAGCGCCCATAGCAAGCGCTTAACCGACGTCAATCAGAGAACTGCAGAGTAATCCAAATTTGGTTATACAATTCAGGTTTTTAACTTTTCGGATTTCACTGTCAGGGGCTTACCGAAAGACGCCGAACGTTGTTAGCGAGTTGAGTCAAGCAAAGCTTGTATCAAATCGTTGGCTCATGTTCTGAATTCTTCTAGAACCGATTCGCATTCATCTAGAAACTTGAGGGATTGGTCAGCGTCTTCGCGACGCATCGAGGGAGGTGTTAGGACAAGTCGATGTACCCCTAGTTTTTCGAGTTGTTCTAAACGCTCTTTTTTAGGTCTCGTCCAGGTGAAGAGAGATATTGGCACCGACTCTGGATCGCGACCTACTGCTTCTAGCTCGCGATGAAACAGCGCTATTCCTCCTTCGACAGACTGTTCGCCGCTTACCCCTACTAGGGAAATATCAATCGGGCACCATTCGTCGGCATATTCGGCAGAATGTTTGATTCCTATCGGACCCGCTTGTCCCATCGCAATCGGCACGAGCCCATTATGAGGTTTAGGGTAAATGTATGACGGCTGGAAGTTGTCGTAGTCACTTGAGTAGCTTGCTTCATCTTGGGTCCAAGCTGTTCTGAGAGCGCCGACTCGGTCTCTTGTTGCAGAGAATCTTTTTTTGAATGGTACATCCGGCCTGGAATTGGCTAGTTCTTCGGCATTCCAACCAACACCAATCCCTAGTATCACTCGACCGCCGGAAAGCGCATCAAGAGTAGCAACTGTGTTTGCCAAATCTAATACTTCATGCTCAAGAACCAGGCATATGCCTGTTGCAAGTTTTATAGTTGTCGTAGCTTCCGACGCCATCGCCAATGAGACGAACGGGTCCATCATATGAGCGTAGCCGCTAGGTAAATCTTGGCCGCCGGGATATTGAGACTCCCTCATTACGGGGAGATGGCTATGCTCTGGAACCCAAAAACTGTCGTATCCACGATCTTCCAGTTCTTTGGCCATTGTCCCAGGCGATATGCATCCAATGTGATTAAGGCCTAGATATCCGATTTTCATGATTCTGATCCTTTTTGGCTTTTTGGTCCTCGAATAAGTTGACCAGGCCTGTGACCCGTTGATTGACCATCAGCGAAAATAACCTCGCCTTTCTTGATCGTTGCGACATAGCCGGTTGCCCGTTGAACTAGTCGTCTGCCGCCAGCCGGAAGGTCGTAAACCATTTCAGGCGGCCTAAGTGAAAGTTCTTCAAAATCAATCACGTTGACATCCCCCATCATTCCTGCTTCTAAGGTACCTCTATCATTGAGTCCTACTTGTCGCGCAGTGTCTCTGGTTTGTCTTTGCACCACATATTCAAGTGGCAGTTTCTCTCCCCTACGACGATCACGCGCCCAGTGGGTAAGCATGTAGGTTGGGAAACTCGCATCGCAGATTACCCCGCAGTGAGCCCCACCATCGCTTAGCCCTGGGAGGGTTCCCTCCGCCAAGTTCATTTCTCTTAAGACATCATGATTCCCTTCAGAGAAGTTAGCTAGTGGAAACAGCATGAGTTCGCGACCTTCGCGTTCAAGCAGCATGTCGTAAGCCAATTCGACCGGCTCGCGTTGAGACGTTTTTGCCATTTCTAAGATGCTGTCTTCGGGCATAGGCTCATATTCAGGGGGGTCGCCTAGCGGGAACATCTTGTGGAAACTTTGCGCAATCATGCCGGACATTCCTCGCGTTCGGCTCGCATGTTCCTTTATCAGAGTCGCCCTAATTTCTGGCTCTCTCATGCGACTAACTCGAGCATCGAGATCAAGCTGGGCAAGTTCGTTTCTGTACGTAGGACAGGTTATGAACGGGTGCATTGAACTCTGCAATCCGAGCAACAAGGTGATCGGTCGCGCTGCGATTTGTGCGGTTATGTCATAACCTTCTGCTCGAGCATCTCTAATCCGCTTAAGCACCTCCCGCCACTTTTCTGGGGCACGATCATCTTGGGAGACTAAAACAGAGAGCGGGGCTCCTCCCCCATCAATCATGCCTCGGAAAATCTCAAATTCTTTGTCCAAGTCTTGGAAGTCGGACACTATTTCCATATGGCCAGACTCGCGCATTGCCATTGCTTGACTGATTCCCCATAACTCGGTGGGTGCGCTGGTTAACGTAGGAATTTGATTTCCATCTCGATCCCTGTGGTTAATTGTTCGAGAAGTAGTAAATCCGAGAGCACCTGCGTTAAGGGCTTCTTCGGTAAGACGCCGCATTTCTTCAATTTCTGATTCCGTGGCGTCCTCATCATGGTCTCTTCCACGGTCACCCATGACATAAACGCGTAACGCTGAATGTGGCATTTGAGCGCCAATATCGATTGCATGAGGTATGGCCTCAACTGCATCAAGGTATTGAGGGAATGTTTCCCAGTCGAATGAAACACCTTCGGCAAGGGCCGCACCAGGTATGTCTTCGACTCCTTCCATGACGCTAATCAAAAATTCATGTTTATCTGGCTTTACCGGAGCGAAACCGACACCACAATTTCCCATAACGATAGTTGTTACTCCATGCCAAGACGAAGGAGTTACCTCAGGGTCCCATATGACTTGACCATCGTAGTGAGTGTGGATATCAACAAACCCCGGGGTTACGAGCTTTCCCAGGGCATCAATTTCTTTGACCCCGCCTGCCTCAATAGCTCCCACCTTCGTAATCACACCGTTATCGATTGCTAAATCAGCTTTTCTAGCTTTGCTACCCGTTCCGTCTACTACTAACCCATTTCGAATTACCAGCTCATGCATGTGTCGCCCCCTTGAGTCTTGTTGACTCTAGGTTAGGCGATTTCAGTTACTCAACACCGTTTGTTTCGGCGCTAGTAGTCTTCTAGACAGATCTGAATAGGGGAAACCAGATGCCGATAGCACCATCAGAAGAGAAAGTCCTTAGATGGATGGACGAACTTTGCAATTGGGATCGTTGGGGTGACAATGATCTGCTGGGAACCCTCAATCATCTCACGCCAGAGAAACGAGTTTCAGCTGCCGGATTAGTTCGCGAGGGCAAATCCGTTTCATGCAGTTGGGATATTCGGACCGGTCCTCAACCTGGCGCTACTGCGGAATCTCAGCGATACATGCTTTCCACCGGCTTAGGTTTGGATGACGAGGGACGTAAGGGCTTATTTGATGGAGGTCGAGCAGGTGGTGCTCAAGAATTCATCGGGATGGTGTTTCATGGGCTTGATGTGACTCACCTTGACTCTCTAGCCCATCTATTTTGGGACGGAAAAATGTACGGCGGCGCCCCAGCATCTCTAGTTTCAGATCGTCAGGGTGCTCTTCAACACGATGTGTTGTCAGTGTCTGACGGAATCACAACTCGGGGTGTTCTACTCGACATACCGAGGCTGAAAGGCGTTGATGTTCTTGCTCCTGATCAGCACATATATCCTGAAGATCTCGAGGCAGCTGAAGATGCAGCCGGTATCGAAGTCGAAGCCGGAGATGTTCTACTCGTGCGCACCGGGGAAGGAGGCGCACGAATTAAAGAAAAACGTAACTATAACGCTAACAAACCTCGGTCTGGATATCAGGCTGCTTGTTTGCCTTGGCTGCAAGAACGTCGGGTCTCAATGATCGGCTCAGACGTCGCGCAAGATCCGACTCCTTCCGGTTACCGCCAGGTAAGCATGCCAATTCACATGGTGGGGATTGTTGCAATGGGTTTATGGCTCATTGACAACTGCCAACTAGAAGATCTAGCAGCTACATGCGCTGAACTCGGTCGTTGGGAATTTAATTTCGCTCTAGCGCCTATTCGATTTCAAGGTGTTACTGGAAGCCCTGTGAATCCTTTGGCTATTTTTTAATTAGTAATGCTTATCGATACCCCCCTATTAATTACCGGAAGTGGGCCGGCTGCATTAATCATTGCCAAGTTAGCTAGCGGTCGCGGACTCGGTAGCTTGATCGCCGGTCATTCTTCTAGCCAAGACGAAACAGCTGTGCTGCTATCGAACGCAGCAGTGAATATTTTGTCTCCTCATGGCTTATTTGATGTCCTGCGACCGTATTTACTTTCTCAAGATCCGGTTCGCATATCTCGGGCTGCATTTGAGCAAGTGCTGAAACATCATTGTGTTGCCGACATGAACACAACGGTTTATGACAATATTTCTTTTACTCCAATCAGAAATGGTCTTGCAGCACAACATTCTGGAACCATATCCGATGGCACTTCGTCTTGGGATATAAATGCTGACGCGTGGATAGACACCGCCAAAATCTCGACTGATCTTCAAACAGCCATTAGCTCGAGCGACAAAATAGTCACAGACTTACTTACAAAACTGAATTAATTCAAATAGCTTTATGTCGATGACGCAACAACGGCTGCGTAATTCAGGCTTTAGATAACAGCGAAGAACATTATTATGAGAGCTAGCCAGCTAACGAAGAACGCTACGGTTCGAACGTATGCGATTCCAGCAATATGAACAATTGCTTGAACCACTCGCGCCCAGAAAAACAAAGCTGCCCAACCTGCTACCTTTGTTGAAGTTACGTTTGCAATCAGCACTAGGGCTGCGAATGGGGCTAAATTTTCAACAAGGTTTAGGTGTGCCCGGTGCGCCCGTTGCGCCCAAACTGCTGGTTCAGCATCGGTGTTTTTGTACTGCAATACAGTCATCAAACCCTGCCTCATAATACGCTCAAGCACATAGGGAAGCCAAAGAATAAGGCACAATGCACTGGCCCAAGCCAAGTAAGACAACGATGTAGTCATTTCTAGTGACATTTTTCCTCACGCTTCATCAGATGATAATTTTTTTATATCTAACGCTCGACAGTACCGAACCTAATGTCCGAAAGAAAGGAATTTATAGCTAAAACGAACACCCGTCAGCTTCTCACTATCGACACAGGTGGCCTCACTATTTTACCGACGAGTCTTAGGACCTATCGCCACCTGCTCACCATTCGGGATAATTCGGCGATGAAGACCAAGCTAATTAATCTCTCAAACTTCTCAGCAAATTTTACCGATTTAACGCTAACAGATTAAAATTTTTCAAATCGTATTAACAAATGACAAGTGCATGTTTTTTACCGGAGACTCGAAACCCGCGAAAGCTGCTGCCCTTTCAGGCGAATCATTGTAGACAGCTAATATTTTATCGAAATCATCGGTGTTTCCTGGATAACTTACTGCCCATATGAACTCACTACTTTCTTCATCCGCATAAGCAAATTCGATAGTGAATCCATACTTCTCGCGGACAGCAGCAATTGTCGGAAACCATTCAGCTAGCTCAGTTAGTCGGCCTTTTTCAACTTCGTAGCGTCTGAGCTGCGTCGTTTTTTTGTCCATCTTTTGCGTCTCTTTCTTCGGAAATGAACTTAATCGAAATTGATAGAGCATGACAGACAAAAGAAAGAGGACCTGTTGGAGTAGTCCAAAGATCCTCTTTCCATTACGTCGGGAAGAAAGGATTTGAACCTTCGACCCCCTGCTCCCAAAGCAGGTGCGCTACCAAGCTGCGCCACTTCCCGGATGTGTGACAAGGTTACAGATTTACAGCCGGTTCCCACTCGATAAATTAATAAGCTTCTCTAGTGCTCTACTTTGATTGCCTGCGTCGGGCAGCTTTCTTCAGC
>Ga0315330_10003022_pt1 | contig 11534 bp, 7 predicted proteins | sample M140m34915metaG_FD_203453 | JGI IMG/M metagenome (GOLD analysis project Ga0315330, IMG submission 203453) | Ammonia-oxidizing marine archaeal communities from Monterey Bay, California, United States - M1 40m 34915 | ecosystem: Environmental > Aquatic > Marine > Intertidal zone | place: USA... | reverse complement strand
AAAGTTTAATGCAAACAAGGTAATTGTGAACGTTATGCCTGGATAAATTAGTAACCAGCTATATTCTTCCATTGATTCAACACCATCTTTAATAAGAGTTCCCCAGCTACTCATTGGAGGTTGAATACCTAGCCCAAGAAAACTTAGAAATCCTTCTAAAAGCATTACTTGGGGGATTGTTAAAGTTGCGTATACAGCAATTGGTCCTAAAATATTAGGCAATAGATGTCTCCTAAACATTGATAGATTTGAAACTCCCATAGCTTGAGCTGCTAAAACAAATTCTTGATTTTTTAAACCAATTACTTGGCCTCTTACAATCCTAGCCATGGTAAGCCACTCAACAGCTCCAATTGCTCCGAATAAAAGCCAAAGGTTCCTGCCAAAAATCACCATCAACAGAATAATAAAAATAATAAATGGTAGTCCATATAGAACATCAACTATTCTCATCATAATTGAATCAACTCTTCCTCCAAAATATCCAGCAACTATCCCCCAGGAAACTCCAATAACAAGAGCAACACCAGTTGCAACAAATCCAACTAATAATGAAATACGTGCGCCGTACAAAATTCTACTTAATAAATCTCTTCCCAAAATATCTGTTCCTAAGAGGTGTTCTGAAGATGGGGGGCTTGCACCCAAATTTAAATCTTGAAATGAATAAGAATATGGAGCTATCCATGGAGCCAATACCGCACAGATTACTAGGGTTACAAGAACAAAACCACCTAACATAGCAGCTCTATTCCTGCTTAATCTATATACAGCATCTGACCACAAAGAATTATTTTTCATTACGCATCTCTTGATCTCGGATTCATCCACAAAGCAGCTAGATCAGATAACAGATTAAAGAAAACTATCATTGCAGAGAAAAATATTGTAGTTCCTAGGATCATTGTATAGTCTCTGTTAAATGCTGCTTCAACATAAAATCTTCCGAGCCCTGGAATTTGAAAGATAGTTTCAACAACAAAAGACCCTGCAAGCAAACCGGCAATAGCTGGCCCTAAAAATGATACAACTGGGATTAGCCCACCCTGCATAGCATGTTTGATTACAATTATTCTCTCGGCAAGGCCCTTTGCTCTGGCTGTTCTAATAAAGTCCTGATTTAAAACTTCTAACATTCCACCTCTACTCAATCTAGCGATATAAGCAGCATATGCAAATCCTAATGTTAGAGATGGTAAAATTTTATCTCCAGGCAATTGATCCCAACCAGATACAGGCAGTAATTCAAGATTTATTCCAAAAATTAACACTAATAATGGTCCCATAAGGAATGATGGAACGCATATACCAATCATTGCAATTGCCATTGGGATAAAATCCAAAAATGTATTTCTTTTTAATGCTGCGAGTACGCCTAAAAATACACCCATAATTAGAGCAATTAAAATTGCATAAAAAGCTAATTCAAAAGTAACTGGTAATCCAGTAGCAATCATTTCTGTAACAGATCTGCCTGGAAATCTAAATGATGGGCCTAAATCACCTTGAATCAACCCAGTCATATAATCAACATATTGCTCCCAATTTGATGCATCTAAGTTATAAGCTTCATTAAGGTTCTTCAATACTTGCGGAGATACTGCCTTATCTGCGTCAAAGGGTCCTCCTGGTGCAATTTTAATTAAAAAGAAAGTAATACTAGCAACCGCAAATAATACAGGTATAGCAAGTAAAATTCTTTTAAGAAAAATTGCTATCATTAAATATTAATCTCTTTCTAGATAAATAAACTTAGGGTGATGATGATCTAAAATGTGTGGATTGTAACCCTTAACATCAGGTGATAATTGATAAGATCGAACATAAGTATAAAGAGGGATGATTGGCATATTATCGATAAGAATTCTTTCAGCTTCTTTCAATAGTTCATATCTTTGAGTTTGGTCATTAGTTGAGTTTGCTCTTTCAACAATCGAATCGTAATCAGCATCTTCCCAGCCCGTCTTATTATTTCCTCTATTGGGTCTCATTAAATCAAGGAAGGTATTTGGATCTTCATAGTCTCCTATCCATCCTGCCCTCGAAACCTGAAAATCTCCTACCATCTCTCTGCTCAAGTATACTTTCCAATCTTGGTTTACAAGCTCAACTTCAATACCTAGATTTTGCTGCCACATTTGCTGTATCGCTAGGGCTAATTTTCTATGATCTTCATTTGTATTAAATAGGATTTCAAGCTTAGGAAAGGGATTGCTTTCAGAATAACCAGCATCACTCATAAGCTCTTTAGCCAATTCAGGATCAAATGGAATTTTAGTATCTGGCTGATATCCGTTTGATCCTGGAGGAGTAAAAGAATATGCTGGAATTTGACCGCATTTAGTAACTTTTTCTACCAAAAGCTTCCTATCAATTGAAAATGCTAAGGCCTTTCTTACTCTTACATCCTGTAAAGATGGATTATTGGTATTTAATCGATAGAAATATTGACCCATATATGGATCAATTCGTAAATCAGGATTATTTTCTTCAATATAAATTGGGCATTTTTGTGATGGTAATGTGGAAGTTACATGTAACTGCCCAGCTCTAAACATTCTATCTTCAGTCATTACATTAGAAACTGGATAAAAATGCATTTCATTTAAACTTACTTTTTCAGCATCCCAATAATTAGGATTCTTTTCTACAACAATTTTATTATTTAACTCCCAAGATTTTAATTGAAATGGTCCATTACAAACAAAATTACCAGGTCTTGTCCATTGGCCATTTCTATCATCTATTGCGCCATGCTTTAAGACGGTTTCTTTGTGAACAGGCCAAGTGCTGTAATGACTTAACATTCCTATAAAAAATGGAGTAGGATTTTTTAAATTAACTTTTAATGTATATTTATCAATTGCTTTAACGCCAACCTCATCAAAATTATTTATTACCCCAGTATGATATTCTTCAGCACCTACTAAGTAGTAAAGCATATCAGGATATTGAGAGCCTAGGCTCGCAGTTAATATTCTCATCCAAGACCACACAAAGTCCTCAGCAGTTACTGGATCTCCATTAGACCATTTGCCATTCTTATTTAAATTAAATATATATTCTTTACCGTCATCACTTACTGTCCATGATTCAGCAGCTCCGGGAAGATTGCCGCCATTATTTAGATTAGGAATGGTTAAGCCTTCACATAGTGAAATTAAAATATGATGCTCAGGCACTCCTGTAACAATATGAGGATCGATTCCTTGAGGTTCTGATCCATTTCCGAAATGGAACACTCCAGTTTCAATTGAGGAATCAACTGGTGAAACAGATTTGCTACAACCAGCCAACGCAAATGCTAATAAGAGAAAAAGGTATTTAGTTTTCATGCAGGTATTATATATAAAAAAAAGGCCGGTAAACCGGCCTTTTAAAGAGTTTATGCTCTTTTAAAGTGAGATTTTAAATCCACCATAAACAAAGGCTCCGCCAGGTAAATCCCAAGCATAGTCAAAGTTTTGAGCAAATGCATCGTATGCAACTGGAGGCTCTTCACCAAATAGGTTTCTAGCTCCAACAAACACACTGATTGAATCACTGTATTGGTAATCAACTTGTAAGTCTGTGTAATACTCAACTTCCATTTGATTGTAACCATAATCTCCAAAGTTATTCGCATCATCAGGGTTCGAACATTCATCGTTCAATCCATAGTATGTAGATAACCAACAATCATCTTTGTTGTCATCTAAGAATCTAAAGTTGAGTGATGTAGTAAAGTCATTGTACTCCCACAAGATAGAAGCATTTGCTCTCCATCTGAAGTCAGCTCCACCATCATACCAACCAAATGACTCTGAAGGTGTTGAATCTACACCCTGTGCGAACTCATCTTTTGTATAGTAAACCATGTCAAAACCTGTAGTAAATGAACCATAGTTTTCAACATCGAATGAGTAGTTAATTACAAAGTCGACACCTGAAACATTTTGAAGCGCAGAGTTGACTTGAGAAGTTCTAACAGTTTGAAGACCACCGTTACCAGTTCTAGTTACAAATGAGCAGAAGTTGTTATCTTGCTGAGTAGACTCAACGTAACATCTATTAAGCACTGTTCCGACACCGATTGAATTAAAGATATTCTCTAACTCAATTTCCCAGAAATCGATACTCATGCTTAAGTTCTCAATTTGGCTAGGTGTATAAACGATACCAACAGTAGCATTCTCACCCTCTTCAGGAAGCAAGAATGGATTACCACCAACAAATGCTCTGATTTGAGTTGTTGGTTGCTCAGCACCACCTGCAGGCACGCCAGCAGCTAAACAATTAGCTTGAGTTCCAGCAGTCTGCGTTGGAAACTGATCCGTATTACATGGGTCAGTTGCCTGTGGGAATGATTCGCCACCACCTTGATACAGGTTTCCTACTGTAGGAGCTCTGAAAGTTTCACCCATTGTAGCTCTAACTAATACATCATCAATTGGTCTCCATCGGATACCAATTTCACTTGTTGATGGGCTGCCTGGATCATTACTATTTGCAGCTGATCCTACCATACCATTAGCAGAGTAATCTGATGTTCTTGCTGAAAGTGTTACTTCAAGCTCTTGGGCTCCAACTACACCCTCTAATAGAGGAATGTTAATTTCGACGAAGAACTCTTCAACAGAAGTTTTACCTGAAGTAGCCTCTCTATAGTTTGTAGATGATTTACCTGAAGTAATCAAAGAATCAGGAGTATCAACGAAACCAGATGCTCGTTTTTCAAAACCAGCAGCAAAGAATGCTGTTCCATAAGGCATTTCAAATAATGGGCCAGAAATTTCCATCCAGTAGTTATCACTGTCAAAAGCTGAATTTTGAGTGCCATCGTATCCTACATAGTCAACCATAGCATTATATTCTGCTTGTGAAATTCTTCCAGCAGCAAGACCTAAGTCCGGACCACCAAAGATATTAAATGGTGTACATTGTGCAATTGGCGCATCAACAGTACCACATGTTAAAGCTCCGCTTACAGGATCTCTAAATGAATCTCCAACTGCTAAGCCTAAGCTTCCAAGATCTACAAAATTCTTTAACTTGCTATCATATTGCGCATCATTGAGTTGCATACCAGCACTCCAATTATAAGTGTTACCACCCATATCAAAGCTGCCATCTAATCCTAATCTGAGACCGAAAATATCATAGTCGTACTCATAGATTCTAGGGCCAATAGCAATAGATCTAAAACCAAATGATGTATCTCTATTCATAACATTAAAATAACCACCAGCAGTAGCAAATCTACCATTGTTCAATTGCCACTGAGGACCAGCTCCGCCATATGCTGTCATTGGCACCTGGGCTAACTGATTATCACGTCTAGATTTTGTGTAGTTGACTTGAACATAAGCTGTCAAGTCATCTGAAATATCATAGTCAGAATATCCATATACAGAATATTGATCAATAGGGTTTTGCACATGGTTAACAGGAGCATAATTGTAACGCCCTGCATTTGACCATGGAATAAAGTCATCAACCGAAGCACCTGATTTACCAGGCTCTAGATAAGTACCCAAAGTGAAATATCTACCATAAGCAGGGAAAGATGATCCACAAACAAAACTATCACTTGCCGGAGCAAAGTTACCATAGCCTGAATTTTGTTCAGGGCTTGGTCCTAAGTTTGTTGGGGAGTTTTGAGGACCCGTACCACTATTAGGGACATTAGAACAACCATAGTAAGGCTGATTTGCTCTTGGTATTTGTCCAGCCATGATTTCTTCTTGTGCTGCAAAAGACAGACTAAGAATACTAGAAGACTTTTCAGATGTACTTCCAAATTGCATGCTAACAGAGTCTTGCTTTCCATATCCAGCATCATATTCACCACTGAAAGCTCGCATTTCAAAACCATCATAGTCTTTCTTTGTAATAATATTAATAACACCAGCAACAGCATCTGATCCATAAATTGATGAAGCGCCGTCTTTAAGTATTTCCACTCTTTGAATAATAGAAGCTGGAATTGTATTCATGTCAACTTGACCGAATAGATCTGTAACCCATCTTCTTCCGTCGACTAGAACTAATGTTCTGCCAGCTCCAAGATTTCTTAATGAAATTTCGTTAGAACCATCACCGCCGTTTGTCGCAGTTGTAACTGGTCGAATTCCGTTACCATCATTAGATGAGATGCTTTGAAGAATATCACCAATGTTGTTAAGACCTGTTCTCTCGATAGCAGCATCAGAAATGATTTCTAAAGGCTTTGAACTATCAAAGACTGATTTCTTAATCTTAGAACCAGTAACGATAACCTCTTCGACGTCATCTTCAGAATCCTGAGCGAATGAAGTATTTGGCATTAGGCCTAAAGATAGGACTGCAACCAAAGAAAATTTAATTATATTAGACATATAAACTCCCTAAAAGTTTGTTAGTTCCGGCTATTGTTGCCATTTTGAAACAATATGTCAACTTTTTAGTTTAATTAGAATGATAAAGATATATAAAGTAAAAAGTAATTTTTACAACTTTATTACTATGCTGTCTGGAATAGAATTAAAAGATAGCTATATTAACTTGGTAAAGTCAAAATATTCTTATGCAGATTTGCGTTTTTTATTTTTATAAAAAATTAGTTCTTGAATCCAGTTACGCTTATTAGTTTCGTACATTTTTGATTTTTCTTCAGAAAGAATAATTCTGCCGCCATCCATGTCCACTCTTAAAGAGTCTGTTTTCAAAACGGTACCATCCGCTAAATGAACCTCTCCAATCATATTTCCATTAGTATCTTCAGGATGAAGATCGGAAAAAATTTCAACTAATTCTTCTTTTTTCATAATTTAAAATACGGCTCAAACTGATAACGTTGTCAATTATATACATAAAATAGATTTAAGAAAGTCATTTTATAAAATGATTTAGGATGCTACTTTCTGCCAAACAAAAAACTTTGTTGCTATAAAAAAACTGAAGAATACCCAGAAAATAATGCCAAGAAAATTATAGTTAATAGCAAATAATGTCCCGCCATCATTTGCAATATTTCTCATCGAAGAGGCAATGACACTTAATGGTAATCCATTGGCTATAGGCTGTATCAATTCAGGCAGATAAGAAATAGGAAAAAAAATACCAGATAAGATCAATTGCGGAAAAGTAAACAATAATACCAATGGACGGATTGATTCTTGCGTTTTTGCCAGGCTGCCAAGAAAGAAGCCAACACACAAAAATATAAACGCACCAAATAAAATTACTCCATACAGCGGTAAAAGTCCCCCAACTATATTAATTTTTAACAGCCCTATTGCCAGACCTAGAATCACTGAAAGCTGAATCATGATAATAAACATGCGTGCAAGAACAATTGAAATAATAAAATCTTTGGGTTGAATTGGTGTGACAAAGAGTCTTTTAAGAATTCCCCTTCTTCGATATTCAACAATATTAAATCCGCTTCCTGCGATGCAAAGATTCATCAACATGTATGCCAAAATTCCAGGAAGCAAAAAATCAATATATCTCTGTGGCCTAGATTTAACATCTTCAAGCTGCAGAGAAAACATAGGCTGGATGTTTCGAATGTCCCTCTCAATAGAAAGCAGAACTGCCTCTAGAGAATCTCTAATGGCACCCACTTGCCTAACTTGAGATGCATCAAGCAGCAATCTTATTGTTCCAGGATCTGGAAACTCATTAAAATTTTCAGGAATAATAATAATAGCTGTTTGATCTGCAGCAATTAACTCCGCTTTTAGCACTGACTCTGAATCCTCTTTCACAAGAAATGATTTTTCTTTTTTCACTAGTTCAACAAACTTTAATGAAAGTTCATTTTCAGATTGATTAACTAAACCTAATTTAGTGGGGTTAGGTTCGCCGCCAGAAAATAAAAAAATAAATGTAAAAATTATTGGAAAAAGTAAACTAAAGAAGAGTGACTGCCGATCTCTGTAAAAGATTTTTATAAAGATTGAAGCTAAATGAATTTGTGGCTTACTGAACATTCTCTAATCTCTCAGTCCATGTCCCGTGAGAGCCAAAAATACATCCTCAATATTTCCATGCTTTGGACTTGCAGTTGGCTCTGGGGCGAAATCTAAGATGAGTTGTTGTGGAGTATCTTGTGCAATAATCAAGCCTTTATCCATAATTGCAATTCTGTCGCAAAGATATTCAGCTTCTTCCATATTGTGAGTTGTTAAAAGAATGGTCATGCCCTCCTCATTTAATTCTTTAGCTAAATTCCAGAGGTTTCTTTTTGCTTGGGGGTCTAGTCCAGTAGTAGGCTCATCAAGAAATAGAATTTTTGGATTATTAACCAAAGCACAGGCTATAGAGAATCTCTGTTTTTGACCGCCAGATAAGTCATCAGGTAGAGCAAATAATTTATCCTCTAAATTAACCTTAGCAAGCAATGCCTTAGGGTCAATTGATACAGAGTAAAGATTTGCAAAAAGAATTAAAAGATCAGATAAATTCAATCTGTCAAAATATTCATTTGATTGCAGTTGCACCCCGATAATTTTTTTGACTTTATATGGATCATTTTTAACATCAATATCGTCAATAAGGACTTCTCCATTATCGATCGTGCTTAATCCCTCGAGCATCTCAAGAGTTGATGTTTTGCCAGCACCGTTTGGACCTAATAAACCGAAAATCTCTCCAGTGTTAATAGATAAATTTATGTTGTTAACAGCGGCAAAAGTTTTTCCGGAATTCTCGGGACACGGATAATATTTTTCGAGGTTTGTTGCTTTGATTATTGACATAAATTTTTTAAAACTTAGCTAAAAAAATTGCTTGCATGCTCCAAATGATATTCTTTGATTTATTTTATAAGGGAAATATCCTCTGGATGAAGGAGGTCTTCTCCAATGCTCTCAAGCAATGGCTTTAAATTTTTAGCATAAGGCTTCCATCTGCCCATGCCTTTTTTATTAATCGGCTGCCTTACTTGTTCTGAGCTTGCCGTTCTAACAGATCTATCTGTTTCATGAAATGAGATGCATTCCCTCTCAAAGGGTAACTCAAGAAAATCAAGCATTCTTTTAACTTGACCCTCAAGATCTTCAATAACATCTTCATTGTTGACTCTTAATATTTTACCAGGCAGAACTCTGTCCCAATGGTCCATAAGCTTTACATAACTTTTATAATAACTGCCTGCTTCAGCCAAGCCATAAGAAAATTCTTGACCTTGAGCAAAAAGCTGCTTAAACATACTAAAACAACAATCCAAGGGATTTCTCCTTGCATCAATAATTTTTGCATTTGGCATAATCAAGTGAATTAGACCAATGTGACGAAAGTTATTTGGCATTTTGTCTGTAAACATAGGAGCATCCTGTCGATGAATTCTTGTTTCTTCTATGTAGAATTTACCCATCGATTCTCTTTGGTCGCATGTAAAGTCTGACATTACTTTTGGATAATTACCTTTTTTTCCATACACATCATCTCCTCTGAGACTATGAGCTAATGACAAAATGTTAGGGAGCTCTAAAGTGCCATCAATCGCCGAGTGAGACGCTAAGATTTGCTCAATCAATGTAGATCCTGCTCTGGGGAGACCCAGAATAAAAATAGGATCTTTAGATTCATAGCCGCCAGTTCCTAAATTTTCAAAAAAACTTTTACTACAAATATCTATTTGCGCTTGAAATTCATCATTCATACCATCAATAGAGTATTTGCTTTGATTGTTTTTAATCCCATTACCGCATTTAAAATGAAAAAATGCTTGATCAAAATCTTGATTAGTCTCGTATGCTTGGGCAAGAGCAAAATGAAAATACACCTTTTCTCTAGGAGACAAATCTACTCTTTTAAGCTGAGAATTCATAATTTTAAATTCACTATCTGAAAATGCATAAGTTTTAAGATTAGACAGTGAGAAAAAAGCCTCTCCATGATCAACTTTCACCTCATATGCCTTCTGGTAACTTTTGATTGCATTTCCAGTTTTGCCTAAAGTTTTCTCTGCATGTCCTTTTGATGTTAAAGCACTATAGTTATGCGGGCTTTTAATTATAATTTCATTAAAGACATCTATAGCACCAGCATTATTTCCACTCTGCATCAATTCAATTGCCCTTTGAGATTGAAATAAAATATTTTCAGGAAATTTTTTGCATAAAATATCTACTTGTGCAGTCGTTTTTGAAAATTTTTGAGTCTTTCTAAGTACCATTAAGTACTTCATTCTCAAATCAGCATCATTTGGCTCAAAGCTTGTAGCTTTTTCAAGAAGAAACTCTGCATCGTTATAATGACCGAGCCTGGTGGCTATTTCAGCAAGTTGTGACATTGCATATGTATGAGTTGGGTTTTTTTTGAGAAATTCCCTGCATTTAATTTCAGCAACACCAAGCCGGTCCTCATTCATTATTTGATCTATGTAAAGAAGTGTATTTGGTAATTTTTTCAATTTATTTAATTGCTCTAGCGCATGAGCAGCTGCCTGAGTATTACTTTTGTTGTTAAACAATTCATATAAGGATTGCCAGGACCCAATTAGAGCAGGGTTTAATTCGCAGGCCTGCCGATAATGACCAATAGCAAGATCATCATTACCGCTAGCTTTATTGAGATGTCCAAGCTCTTGATAAGCTCTTCCCATATCAGCCGCTTTGATTAATAAAGTTTCAATATATCTTTTTGAATCATCAAACTTTTTTAAATACCTAGCTGAAACTGCTGCTAAGTAAAGGCTATCTGTATGATCGGGATATCTTGATAAATTAATTTCTAAAATTTTTAAAGCATCAGCAAATCTTTGCTCTTTAACTGCTAACGTAGCCTCATTGATGTCAACTAGAAGAGTTGGGTCATTTATTTCAGCTTTACCTTTATTCATAGTAAGTTTTTAAATTATATAAAGAAAAAGGGAGCAAAAACTCCCTTTAAACTTAAGATTAAGAAATATTAAAAGTTATACTTTACTCTAAAACCAAGAGTTCTTGGTCTAACAATCATAACTCTTTCCCTATCAAAGACGAATGTATTACTAATCTCAGCCCTTTCATCTGATAGGTTATCAATATAGACTTCAGCAATCCAATCATCATTGGAAACACCCGTTCTCATGTTAGCAAGCGAGTATCCATCTTGAGCTGCCCTATTTGGTTCCATAATGTCAGAAAAACTATCATCTGATACTGTTATTTGTCCCTGCCAATGTGCAGAGTTACCAGAGCTCAAACCCCACTCTTTACGGGCAGAAACATTGAATTGGTACCCGGGGGCAAAAGCCAATTCGCTTCCCTCAACAATATCATTTGTTGGCACTAAACTATTGGTAAGTTCTGTATCAAGCATAGAGAATGCTCCTGTTAGAACCCAATCATTATCAGTTAGGTAAACAAAGTCACCTTCAATACCAAATATTTCTGCGTCTGCTGCATTATCTGAGAAAAATAAATTCACAATGGCTGCATCAAAAATAGTACTCTGAAGTCCTGTAATATCGCTCTGGAAAATACTTCCATTGAATCTCATAGCGCCATCCATAAGCGTAGCTTTCCAACCAAACTCGTAGTTAGTCACCTCATCAGTATCAGTCACGGCTGGAATTGTATATG
>Ga0315330_10003021_pt1 | contig 11534 bp, 9 predicted proteins | sample M140m34915metaG_FD_203453 | JGI IMG/M metagenome (GOLD analysis project Ga0315330, IMG submission 203453) | Ammonia-oxidizing marine archaeal communities from Monterey Bay, California, United States - M1 40m 34915 | ecosystem: Environmental > Aquatic > Marine > Intertidal zone | place: USA... | reverse complement strand
GGCGAGGCTTGAAAATCCCCTAGAGGCCTCATAATTAAAAGATCAAAACGAATATCAAACTTTGCTAGCCACTGCAACGTTGGCCTTTGGACCCACATAGGACGCGAGGTAAGTAAAACAACAGCAAGTTTAGGATCAAGCAGGTCAATGAGCGTTACTATCTCTTCAAACGATTCGTCATCAATACAGTCAGCGAAAAAAGCGTCCCAATCTCGCCATGGAGGGTCTAAATGATGTTGGCGTGTGCTTGCATTTGCAAGCACACCATCAATATCAACAATGACGCATTCAGTTGGCTGCTTAGGGGTTCCATTCCAAAACCAATGACTCGGTTCATTAACCATCTAAGTACTTGAGCATCTTCTGGTTGACTCAATCATCTTCAGTAGATTCCGCTGCTTTCTTTCGAATCTCATCAACGACATTAGAATCAGCAAGCGTTGTAGTGTCCCCTAGTTCTCTTCCTTCTGCTACGTCACGGAGTAAGCGGCGCATAATTTTCCCAGATCTAGTTTTAGGTAAATCTGGAACCAAGACCACTGCTTTCGGTCGCGCAATCGCTCCAAGTTTCATGGCAACATGTTGACGAATTTCTTCTCTCAACTTTTCTGACGACTCATTTCCACCGCGCAAAATACAATAACCGACAATGGCTTGGCCAGTTGTTTCATCAGTTGCGCCCACAACCGCTGCCTCTGCGACCGACGGATGATCAACTAGGGCAGATTCGACCTCTGTCGTCGAGATTCGATGGCCAGAGACGTTCATCACGTCATCTACTCGCCCAAGAAGCCAGAGGTATCCATCATCATCGACTTTAACGCCATCACCAGCAAAATATTTCCCTTCGTATTCGCTCCAGTACGTCTCTTTGTATCTTTCAGGATCTCCCCAAATACCTCGAAGCATGGCTGGCCACGGCTCGGTGATTGTCAGGTATCCGCCACCTCGTTCAATTTTGTTACCAACGTCGTCAACAACCTCTACTACCACGCCTGGTATTGCATTGGTAGCTGATCCCGGCTTCGTTGTGGTCACGCCAGGCATCGGGGTTATCATGTGTCCGCCTGTTTCGGTTTGCCACCAAGTATCGACGATGGGACAACGCTCACCACCGATATAAGTGTGGTACCACATCCAAGCTTCAGGATTAATTGGTTCTCCAACGGTGCCAAGAACTCGCAGAGTTGACAAATCACGAGCTTCGAGCTCTTTAGCACCCCATTTCATAAATGTCCTAATTGCGGTCGGAGCGGTATAAAGCTGTGTGACTCCGTACCGTTCCACAATGTCCCATAATCTGTCTTTTGGCCAATCGCCTCTTTCACCTTTTCTAAATTCAGGTCTCGGAGTGTCAGGAGTTCCCTCGTACATAACAGACGTCGCACCATTAGTCAGCGGTCCATAAACGATATAGCTATGCCCCGTCACCCAGCCAATATCCGCTGCACACCAGTAGACGTCTTCATCTGCTTTTAAGTCAAAAATGTATTTGTGAGTAAAGGCAACCTGCGTTAAGTAACCACCAGTTGTGTGCATGATGCCCTTGGGCTTAGCCGTTGTCCCAGACGTGTACAACAAATACAAAAGGTCTTCGCTATCCATTTGTTCTGGTTCGCACTCAGAGGATGCTTCGTCCATTAGGTCGTGGTACCAGTGATCAATTTCCGAATTCCAATTAACCTCTTGACCAGTTCTCTGAACCACTACAACGTTTTCTATTGTGGAGGTTGCAGCTAACGCTAAATCGGTTGTCTCTTTAAGAGCGAAGTGTTCACCTCGTCTGTAGCCACCATCGGAAGTTACAACTAATTTCGCGCTTGCATCATTAATTCGATCTGATAACGAATCTGCGGAAAAACCACCAAAAACAATAGAGTGAGCTGCTCCGATTCTGGTGCACGCCAACATGGCTATAGCCAACTCGGGGATCATGGGCATGTAGATACAGACCCGGTCACCCTTTTGAATACCGAGAGACTTCATGACGTTTGCAAATTTTGACACGTCTTTGAGCAAGTCGCTGTAAGTGAGAGTTCTGGTATCCCCAGGCTCTCCTTCCCAGTGAAAAGCAACTTTTTCGCCACGCCCGGCATGCACGTGTCTGTCCAGACAGTTATAGGAAACATTAAGTCTCCCGCCGACAAACCATTTAGCGAAGGGAAGATTCCACTCTAGGATGGTGTCAAAATCTTTATACCAGGTAACTAATTCTCGTGCTTGTCGAGCCCAAAAACCTAGACGATCAGCTGCTGCTTCTTCATATAGCGACCTATCTGCAATTAACGCGTTTTCTTGAAATTGCTGTGAAGGAGGAAATGTACGATTCTCAGTATAGTAGTCCTCAATAGTGGGCTCGGACATCTTGGTCTCCCTCACGTGATAGCGCTCGCTGCAATGTTATTTACAGATCACGGCAATCTTATCGCTTCATTTTACGAGACGAACGGTCCTTAATTTCTTCTACGAAATTTGCCATTCCGCCACTATGAAACCTCCTAGACCTTTTGGGTCCAGGAGCATCTCTGATTCCTTTATGATTGTCAACGCAGCCAGGGCTTTTACGTCTGGTTTATTTTTTTCTTTTTCCCATATCCGTCGATAATTATCTACCAACGTCTGTATGCCATGTAACTCTAGCCATTCTTTCTGAGTGGAAATCCGTGCTTGTTTAGGTAGCTGGTCAAATGCGACATCAAAAGTAATATCTCGAGAGCCAGGTGACTCTAAATAACTCCCCGCCCTACGATGGTTTCGATATGTTCGCAGCCAATCTGATTGTGGCCGAGATACCAAATCTGCAGTCGTTCTATATCCGTAGTCAAAAATAAGCACACGTCCTCGATCCAACAAGTTAATTGCACGTTGGATCCATACTGCAGCTTTTAACTGCAGAGGCACCCGAACTCCAGGCGCTACTTTCCCTACAAGAGCGTTTGCCATTGCACTCGCATCATTCGGGGCTTTTCTGGATACTTCGTTAGACTCATCGACATATATTTCGTTCCATCCTTCATCTCGCTTGACTAAAAGACGTGGACAGAGATTGTCGAGTAATTCGTTAGCGAGAACAACACCTGTTAAGGGGCCACTCGGCAGGTCAGACAAAGTAGTTATGGGTAACTCTTCAACATCAGCAAAACACGAGTTTGCAACCTCGGCTAACGCCTTTTTTCGTTGCTGTTCAGACCTTTCAACCATCACATAGCGAATTGCGTCTCGGCATCGCAAACTCCCAAGAAAGATGTCTCTGCAAAGTCGTCCGGGACCAGACCCGCCTTCAATTACCACAAATGGGTTCGGGCGCCCGAGACTTTCCCAAACGTTATCTAAGTAATGGGCTACGCAGTCTCCGAAAAGTGTGCTGGTTTCAGGGGACGTAGTGAAGTCATTTTTTTGCCCGCCAATCGTATAAAAACCAGCATCACCATACAACGCTTCCTCAACGAACTCATCAAATCGACGAAGTTTTTTAACCATGCGAGGTGTTTGCCGCTAAAGACCAAGTGTCGACAGAACCGCGACTTCTCCGAAGTGCCCTACGAGTCCAGGCAAAATACCAAATGCCATTGTTGCTACAAGTGCTATCACTAGGGCAGAGCCCAGAGCACTGGTAAGTTTTACTGGACGCTCATCTCCTTCATGGATTGGTTGAAACCACATTTGTCCCAGGACTCGTGCATAGTAAGCAAAAGCTATAACGGTATTCACAGCCACGACTACGCCAAGTGTTGCGGCCCAAACTCCGCCAGCATCTAGGAGCGCCCTAAATAAACCAAACTTTGCGAACCATCCGCCGGCTGGAGGGATCCCAGCCAAAGCTGCAAGGAAAATTGTCATTGCAACAGCTAAACCAGGTGCGTATTGGAATAGCCCTCCAAAACTTTCCAACTCGCCAGATCGTGTTTTTCGCGATACCGCCAGAACTACCGAAAAGGCACCTAGGTTCATGAAGGCATAGATTATGAGGTAGACGACAATCGCTTGTAAGGCTCGTTCTGACGCTTGTCCAGCCACCGCAAACGGAACCAGCATAAAGCCGCCTTGAGCTATTCCAGAGTATGCAAGCAAGCGGACAATATTAGTTTGTCTCAAAGCTATTAAGTTACCGATAGTCATCGTTAAGGCTGCTATCAACCAGAAAAATGGCTGAATAACTTCGTGATTATCGAAGGCCACAAAAACTAGCTGAATCAGTGCCACCATACCCGCTGCCTTTGAAGCAACTGCAAGGAAAGCTGTCACTGGCGTTGGCGCTCCTTCATAAGTGTCTGGGGCCCAGTTGTGGAAAGGGACTGCAGAAACTTTAAAAGCAAAACCAATCAGAACAAAGAGCACGCCAAGAATTGACATAGCAGTTGCACCATCATCTAAGGCCAGTCCTGATGCAATACTACTAAAAGAAGTAGAACCAGTTAACCCATAGATCAATGACATACCATAAAGCATTACAGCCGAAGCAAAGACACCCATTAAGTAGTACTTCAAGCCTGCTTCGTTCGAACGACGACCGCCTTTACGCCAGGCAGCCATCATGTAAGCAGGGATAGAAAGAAGCTCCAGTGCCACAAAAACGCTAATGAGATCACGAGAGCTCGCCATCATCAACATACCGAGAAGCGACGTGAGCATCAGAGTGTAATACTCGTTTTCGTAATAGTCGCCGTCACGAATGTAGTCCACAGACATGAGCACAATGACGTAACCAATGATTATGAATAGTGCTTTCATTACAAGAGCAAAATCATCAACCATGTAGGCGCCATCAAACATAACTCGGTCTGTTCCATCTAAGGCCAAGGTCAGAATTGGGACTAATACGGCCAACAACCCAACGCCCGCTAGTGTGGGCATGACTTGTTTAGATTTTTCATCCCAAATAATATCGACCAAAGTCAGGATTGTCCCGACTGCAAGAAGCGTCAACTCGGGAGCGAGAGCGTGCCAATCAAGTGGCGGCCTGGTGAAGGCCAATAGGGCTTCCATGTTCAACGACCAGCCACAACTGCTTCAACGTTGGCGGTAATAGAGCTAACGACACCATCAGTTAAATTAAATATTAGGTTAGGCCAGACACCGAAGAGGACAATTCCGATCAAGAACGGAACCCATGCAATCCATTCATTTCTCGAAACATCTGGTATTTCGTGATCAGCGAACTCTTCAGTGGGTTCACCAAAAGCTGTTCGTTGGTACAGCCACAACAAATAGCCCGCCGCTAGTACAGTTCCTATAGCGGCAATGACCATATAGGTTCGGAAGAGCTCTTCCGAAAGCCCTGCGCCAGGATTATATGCCGACAAGATCGCTGGAAATTCGCCCCAGAAGCCGGCTAGCCCAGGAAGACCAAGCGATGCCATTGTTGCAAAGCCCAAAATCCAACCCATGCGTGGGACTGACTTCAAGAGGCCACCAAGTCGACTGATTTCTAAAGTGTGATAACGCTCTTTGATCGAACCAGCAACAAAGAACAACATGCCCGTGATCAGACCGTGTGCAACCATCCCAAACACCGCTGCGTTGAGCCCGAAATCAGTGAGAGTTGCTATACCAAGCATGACGAAACCCATATGGGCAACCGATGAGAAAGCAATAAGTCTCTTCATGTCTTTTTGCGCAAGACACCCAAGCGCTCCATAAATAATTCCGATAACGGCAAGTAAACCGATCCAAGGAGCCCATGCCACTGCAGCTTCAGGTAAGAAAGGGATTGCTATTCGAATAAACCCGTAAGTTCCCAGCTTTAGCAGGACTGCCGCCAGTATTACGGACCCAACCGTAGGAGCTTGAGTGTGCGCATCTGGCAACCAAGTATGGAATGGGAACATCGGAACCTTTATCCCGAATCCAATAAACAAACCAGCGAAAATCCAAACCTGCGTCGTTTTAACAATTCCACTACCTGCAGCATCAGTAAGGAGCCTCATGTCAAACGTTTGTAGTGGGTTTCCAGCAGCATCTTTAGATAGGAAGAACAAAGCCAAGAAACTAATAATCATTAATGCTGAACCAAATAACGTGTACAGAAAGAATTTTAACGAGGCATATCTACGTTCTTCTCCGCCCCATACCCCTATGAGGAAATACATAGGCAGCAATACGATTTCGAAGAACACAAAAAATAAGATCATGTCTTGCGATATAAACGAACCGTTCATTCCAGTGGAAAGAATCAGAAGAAGAATAAAGAACGCCTTTGTGTTACCAGGAGATGGCACATGATTCCAGCTATAGACAAGACATAGAGGCACAACCAACAGAGAAAGCAAAAGCAACGGTAGTGAAAGGCCATCTAGCCCAATTATGTACCGACTATTGATTATGTCAATCCACCCTTTATCAACGACGAACTGCAGCTCTGATGACGAACCATAGTCAAATTGAAAAAGAATATATACCCCAACTGCCAGAGCCGCCAAAGACGACCCTAATCCAATTAGTTTTACCTCTAGCTCGTAGGCCTTCGGTACTGCCATCATGATGAGTGCGCCTACAAGAGGTAGGAACACGGCCAAGGTAAGAACCCAAGCGTCAAAACCTGTCGCTTCCACTGAACTGCTCCTAAATAACGATAACGAATACGATGGCTAGAACTGCAGCTGCTCCAAATAGCAACTGCCCGTAGTTCTGAACCTTTCCGGACTGAATGGTACGTAACCCCTCGCCTGAGGCATCAGCACCGCGTGCGGCAGCATTGACTGATCCGTCAATAGCTCCCTGGTCGATCCATTTATATATCCACCGACCACTATCTCGCGCAGACTCACCAGCTGTATTAACTGCTTTATCTAGCACATTTTGATTAAACCAATTCGCACTATTCGCAATTGGCCTTTTAATCGAGGCGACGATTATGTCATTGTAAAGATAATCAAGGTAATACTTATTCTCGAGAAATGTATACCCAGCTTTTGCATATTTATTCCGCTCAGTTAGGCCGTGCGGGCCCACATTTCGCCAAAAGTATAAGTAAGTAACGATTATTCCCGATAATGCAAGCCCGAGGCCTATCAGCGCCATGCTTAAGGAAGGGTCTGGATGCGACAGCCCTAGTCCCGACAAATAAACGGAAGGCTCTGCATAAGTCTGGACTCGGTGAGCTAGTCCTTCGAGTCCGAAGGGTTTTAATACTGGTCCAGGTAAATTGAACGCCCCACCGACTAGAGCCATGCCTGCTAAAATCCACAGCGGCACGGTCATAACTTTCGGCGACTCATGAGGGTGTCCATGTCCGCGGTATTCACCATGGAAGGTGTACCAAACAACACGGGTCATGTAAGCCGCAGTCATAAATGCCACAGCACAACCAAAAATGAGCATCAATGGGTAGCCATTTTGCTGGCCAACTTTGGCGCCTAAAAGGATCTCGTCCTTAGACCAAAATCCAGCAAACGGGAAAATTCCCGATAGTGCCAAAGTCCCTATTACAAACGTCCAATAGGTATGTGGCATAAATTTCTTTAAACCACCCATCTTTCGCATATCAAATGTGTGGTGAGCGGCATGACTTACAGATCCCGCACCCAAGAAAAGGCAAGCCTTAAAGAAAGCATGAGTGAACAAGTGGAAAATAGCTGCAGTCCAGGCCCCAACGCCAAGAGCCATCACCATATAGCCCAGTTGTGAAACGGTCGAATAGGCCAGGACTTTTTTAATATCCCACTGAGCGAATGCCAAGCCTGCACCCATCAGAGCAGTAAACCCACCAATAAATGCCATCAAATTAATCGATGAGGTACCAATAGAAAAACCATCATAGAAAACTGGATACAGTCGGGCAATCATATACACACCAGCTACAACCATTGTTGCTGCATGGATGAGTGCTGATACAGGCGTTGGCCCAGCCATTGCGTCTGGCAGCCAGGTGTGAAGTGGGAACTGACCGGATTTTGAAGCGACAGCAGCCATTAAGCAACAAGCTGCTACCAGCAAGGCAAGGTGCTGAGTCCCTGGCGAAGCGGAAATAGCAGTATTTATAGCATCTATAGAGAAGGTCCCGAAAGTGCCCCAAAGCACAATCATTCCTACGAGAAGACCAATGTCGCCGACTCGGTTAGTTAAAAAAGCTTTTAATGCTGCATCGGTATTTGGCTTCTCTTCCCACCAGTGACCTATAAGGCCGAAAGAACATACGCCCACTAGCTCCCAACCGACTACAAGCTGCACAATGTTTTGAGCCATAACAAAAAACAGCATCGCCGCTGTAAACAAACTCAAAAAAGCGTAGTAGTGAACGTATCTTCGATCACCTTTTACATATTCAGTAGAATAAATATGAACTAGCAAGGAGATCGACGCCACAACCACCAGTAGCAACACGGTAAGACCGTCGACATGGGTCCCAACTGCAAAATCTACGCCGCCATTGGACCACCACTTAGAGTAAGAAGTAACCACTGGACTAATGAGAGCAGAACCGTGGCCTCCCCCGTGCCCAGATTCGCTATGCATTGCTGCTTCACCATGATCATCACCATGATCATCACCATGATCATCACCATGATCATCACCATGATCATCACCATGATCATCACCATGATCATCACCATGATCATCACCATGATCATCACCATGATCATCAACCGATATCTGCGCTATTGCATCTGACGAAGGATGTTCAACTCGTTGGGTCCACTGAAATGCAGCTACAAGTGACAGGACCCATATCAAGCTTACGGCCGTAATCCCGATGAGATGAACCCGGCCTGAACCAATAAACCGTTTACCGAAAAACAAAATTACAGCAAACGAAAGTGCCGGAATAAGAGGTATTAGAAAAGCGTTTTCAAGCATCCACATGTTTCACCTCTAACCCTTCATCAGGTCGAAGTCTTCGACATCGATACTTGTTTGATTCCGATACAAAAGCAGCACAATCGCAAGGCCGACTCCCACTTCAGCTGCAGCGACCGCAATTATAAACAAAGCGAATACTTGTCCAGACACCACTTCGTGCTGAACGCCGAAAACCACCATATTTATATTTACTGCATTTAACATAAGCTCAATCGACATGAGAACCATCACCGCGTTTTTGCGAGCCAACACCCCATACACGCCTATGCAAAATAAAACTGCGCCAAGGATCAGAAACTGATTAAGAAGCACGTCAATCCTTCCTTGCTAACACGATGGCCCCAATAAGGGCAGCTAACAAAAGCACTGAGATCGCTTCAAACGGAATTATGTATGTAGAAAATACCTCATCACCCACATCAGCAGTTCGGTAAATCTTCCCGCCTTCAGTCACTCTCTCAGACCCAAACTGGTCTATCAAGCTATACAAAATCACGACTCCAAGCATCAGAGCGACACCAGCAGCAATCGGCCACTGTGTGCCAGTCATTTGCATACTTTTTCCAATCGGAGCTTTCGTAAGCATTATCCCGAATAGGAACAGCACCATTACGGCACCGATGTAGACCAAAACTTGTGTTGTCGCCACAAATTCTGCAGCTAACAAGACATATTGGCCACTAAGACCAGCTAAAACAGCGACTAAAAAAAGAGCCGAGTGAACAATATTTCGGGTAGTAACCATCCTCAAAGCGGAAAGGACTACGATCCCTGAAATAATTCCAAAGGCGATGTTCTGCGCAACCATGCAGCTCTACCTCGGTACCTTCCGGACTTTCTCTTCTGAACCACTCTCATATTCGAGAAAGTCCGGAACAGTATCCATCCATTCGCCTAAGCGAACTTTATCATGAAGTAAATCTGCGATCCTTGGCTCACTGTATTCATATTCAGGAGTCCAAAATAGGGCATCAAATGGGCAAACTTCTACACAAATTCCGCAGTACATGCACAATGCATAGTCAATATCAAAACGATCAAGCATGTTCACCGACCGTGCCTTGCCCCCAGCACGGCGCGGAGGAGCTTTAACTTTGTGACCTTCTATGTAGATACACCAATCTGGGCAAGAACGCGAACACAACATGCAAGCAGTGCAGTTTTCCTCGTGAAGGGCTATAACTCCTCGAGCTCTGTCGGGTGGTGCTTCTTTTTCGCGAGGGTACTGAACCGTTACCGCTCCTTTTTGCGGCGCTGGTATAAGAGTCTTCCAGCCACGCTTAGGGAACAATGTACGACCAGCTGTTTTAGCGGTGACGCTAAGGCCTTTAATAAAACCAGGAACTTGCGGCATTAGAAGACCACCTTAAAGATACCCGTTAATACAATGTTGACTAGCGCTAACGGGATTAGCACTTTCCACGCAAACTTCTGCAATTGATCTTCCCTGAGACGAGGATAGGTAAATCGAACCCAGAAGATGAAAAACGCTACTAACAGAATTTTGCCAAGCATTACGCCTGGACCAAGGATATTCAATATGTTGTTGTCAACATCAAATCCAGGGATCCACCAGCCGCCAAGAAACATGACCGAAGCTAGAGCAGCGAATGCGAATGCGGTACCGAACTCCGCCATGAAAAATAAAAGGAAACGGAAACCAGTGTATTCAATATGGTAACCGCCAACCAACTCCGTTTCAGCTACCGGCATGTCGAACGGAGTTTGTGTCAGTTCTGCTTGAGCAGCGATCATAAAGATAAGAAATGCTAAAAACTGGGTGAGGATAAAGGGATTACCAATCACACCAATCCCAAATATTTCACCGGTTGCCTGAGCTTCTACAATTCCCTGCAAGTTCATCGTTTCGGCTTGGATAACCACACCCATAACCGCCAGTATCAGTGGTAATTCATATGCAATAAGTTGGCCCGCTGCTCGCAGCCCGCCAAGCAGTGCGTATTTATTCGCCGACGCCCAGCCGGCCATCAAAATTCCAAGCACAGACAACGATGAAACTGCCATGGCATAGAACACACCAGTGTCAAGGTTTTGCACAACCGCATCTGGGCCGGCAGGCAGAACTACATACAACAAGAACGTTGAGGCGAGCACAACTACTGGTGCTAGCCGAAATACTCGCCTGTCTGCCTGTGCTGGATTAATGTCTTCTTTTTGTAAAAATTTTATTGCTTCAGCAATTAGCTGCAACGTGCCGTAGGGGCCGGTTTCATTCGGTCCTAAACGACTCTGCATAAACGCCATCATTTTAAATAGAAACAAATAAACAAGAATTAGCGAAGTGGTCGGAATGACTACTAAGGCTAATCCAAGCTTAATACTGGTCTCTTGCCAGTACGGGAGTGCAAGTAGTTCAATCAACGGTCAATATCTCCGAGGATAAAGTACAGCGACCCAAGAATAGTGATTACGTCTGGTACGTACACGCCTTTCATAACCCAGGGAACTACTGAGATATTATTGAAACTTGGCGTTCGAATTTTAACCCTAAAAGGTCCTAACTCACCTTTGCTGACAATGTAGTAGCCCATTTCACCGAGCGGGTTTTCAGTTGAAATGTAAGCTTCACCCGCCGGAACTTTAATAATTCGAGGGACTTTGGCCATTATCGGGCCACTTGGAATTCCATCTAACAGTTTGTCAACTATATAAGTCGCCTCGCGAGTTTCTTGAAGCCTTACCCAATAACGAGCGAACGAATCACCATCAGGGTG
>Ga0315330_10003016_pt1 | contig 11543 bp, 10 predicted proteins | sample M140m34915metaG_FD_203453 | JGI IMG/M metagenome (GOLD analysis project Ga0315330, IMG submission 203453) | Ammonia-oxidizing marine archaeal communities from Monterey Bay, California, United States - M1 40m 34915 | ecosystem: Environmental > Aquatic > Marine > Intertidal zone | place: USA... | reverse complement strand
GAGTTTTCGAACATTATCTCTATCTATTTGATAAGGGCTTATAAAACTAGATATTGCAATAATTCCTCCATCACCAAATAACTTAGAAACTTCACCCACACGTCTGATATTTTCTTGTCGATCATTCTCTGAAAATCCTAAGTTTTTGTTTATTCCCAATCGAACATTGTCTCCATCTAGACGATATGAAAGGACACCAAAATTATGCAATGCTTTTTCCAAGGCAACTGCTATTGTGCTCTTGCCACTCCCGGATAATCCTGTAAACCAGATTGTTGCCCCTATCTGAGGTAAAATCTTATAACGGTCTTCCCGTGATATTTCTCCTTCATGCCAAAATACATTAGTTGCTTTTTGTTTGCTATCCACTTTATTTAATTCTCATTTTAAATTTTCGTCGTATTATATCTGACCTTGAAAAAACATCTCAATAATAATTATAACTTTTCATTCCTTAAGATTTTTCTCTTAAAAAAGACAATCAATAATAAGCTATTTAATATTAATATTGGCCAATTACCAAATAAAACATAAGGAGTTGCACCTTTTCGAGGTTGTGCGAAAGTTGCTAACTTGTAGAATACAAATTGATCAGATTGTTTTACCACCTTTCCCTTGGAGTCAATAAAAGCGCTAATTCCATCATTTGTCACACGCACCATCTCTCGACCCACTTCTAAAGATCTCATTCTGGATAATTGCAAATGCTGATGTGGTGCAATTGAATCGCCAAACCAAGCATCATTACTAACATTAATTAATAAACCTGCTTCAGGAAAAGCATATAATTGTTGTGCTCCAAATGCGATCTCGTAGCAAATTGCTACAGCGAGCGAGACATTATTATTAAAATTGATTAAAGGCTGTATCTGTTCACCACTAACTAAATCAGTATTTGGTAAACTTAATAAACGTAGCCACTCTCTCATGAAACCTGGTATCGGGAAATATTCACCGAATGGGACTAAATGCCTTTTTCGGTAATGCTGCTGTCCAACACCATCTATGAATAAAACGCTATTATGATGAGTTTTTGTATGGGTATTTTTTTCCAGAATACCCAACGCTAGTTTCTTTTTAGATTCTTTGAGATGCGTTTCAATTAATTGAAGATATGATCTTATCTGATCACTAGAGGCAGGTATAGCAACTTCAGGCCAAACAATAAAACTACCTTGAGGAGCACCTATTGTAGCCTGTAAATATAAATCCAAAGTTTTAGGGAATTGCTCCGCCTTCCATTTTAAATCCTGAGATACACCACCTTGTATGATTACAGTTTCTATTGGTTTACCATATTCTTCTGTCCAATTATATCCACTAAGACCATAACCAAATATAAACGGAGTAATTATAAATAAAAGGCCTGTGGTGAGTTTTCTTTTTATTAAATAATACAAACATCCAGCAACTCCGAACAACAACCACCATGATACTCCATACACTCCAAGTAATGGTGCCCAACCACTCAATCCTGTATCTATTTGACTATATCCAAGACTCAGCCAGGGAAAACCTGAAAAAAGCCAACCTTTTAACCATTCAATAAGTACCCATATAGATGGCCCAGAAAATATAATTGGAAATTTATTTTTATATGAGAACCAAGATATCAACCATCCAGCAATCGCAAAATAAGATGACATCAACAAAACTAGGCAAATCATTAGAGTTATTGCTATCCAGAGAGGCGCATTACCAAAAATATGGACAGAGATGTAAATCCAGTAAGTACCGGTTAAGTAATGACCTAAGCCAAAAATAAATAAATATTTGGCCGTTAAGTGAGGTGGGCATTTCAGGCAACAATAAAAAACTGCCATCATCAAGAAAAGAGGCAAGTAAAAAAGATCAAAAGGAGAAAATGCAAGAGTTAATAGAGCACCTAGCAAAAAAAACAAAAAGGCAAGATGCAATGAAAATTGAGTTTTATTTATTTTTAAATTTATTTTATTTAACATAATCTAAAACTTCTGAAAGAATAAATCTTGATTTATTCTTTTGTCATAGATTTTTTAACCTCTAAAACCTCTATGCGTCTTCGATGTGTTCTTATTACTTTAAATTTAAAACCAGAAAAGATTAATTTTTCTCCGTTCCTCGGTAACCTTCCAAATTCATGAACAACCAATCCACCTATCGTGTCATAGGAACTATGCTCAAGCTCACAATTAAAAAATTTATTAAAATCTTCTACTTTTGTCAGCGCAAGAACCAAATATTTTTCAACTCCATCCTTGTCGTGATTTTTTTCAATATACTCAAGATTATTTATGTCGTGTTCGTCATCAATCTCACCAACAATTTCCTCAAGAACATCCTCGATAGTTAATAGTCCAGAGATACCACCATACTCATCAACCACAACAGCCATATGATTATGACTATCACGAAACTCTTTTAATAAAGTATTTAATCTTTTTGATTCAGGAATAACAGATAATGGGCGAAGATAGCGCTTTATTTCAATAGGATCTCCAGTGACTTCTTTAAAGAATCTCAATAAATCCTTCGCCAAAAGAACCCCAATACATGATTCCCTATCCTTACTCATAACTGGAAATCTAGAATGTCCTGAAGTTACAATAATTCTGAGTATATCTTCCAATGAATCTTCATTATCTATCACAACCATTTGTGATCTAGGTACCATAACTTCACGAACTTGTGTTTCAGCCACATCAAGAACGCCTGCAAGCATTTTTTCCTCATCTGGATCTATGGCACCATTAGAATTAAGTAGTAAATTCTTTAATTCACTTCTCTTGAGGGGCTGATCCAAAAAAACCTTCTTCAGACGATTGAGCATACCGAAGAGTCCATTATCATTTGGTTGGGATTTGTCGTTCATTTATAGCTTTAGTATTAGTTTTAAGGAGTAAAATTTCAATCTATATTCCATTTTGATCAATTTTATTAAAAAAATATTTCATTTATATGGATCAGAAAATCCTAATTTTCCACATATAATTATTTCAAGATCTTCCATTTTTCTAGCATCCTTATTATTCATGTGATCATAATCAAACAAATGGAGGAACCCATGAATAGTCATATGACACCAATGTGATTGAATGGATTTTTCTTGTTCAGATGCCTCAGTATTCAACTGCGATGAACATATAACTATATCACCAAGATGATAAACTTGATCTGCTGGCCAAGCCATTACATCACTCATTTTAGATGGAAACGATAATACATTTGTAACTTTATTATATTGTCGAAATTTATTATTCATTGTTTTAATTTCATCTGCGCTTATTATGTTCACAGATAATTCAAATAAACTATATTCAGAAACTAAATGGTGATTAACATTCGCTAACGCGCAATTTAACCATTTCTCAAAGCTTCTTTGATCTGGTATATCTTCATCACATAGATTGTTAATATCTACTGATAAGGTGTGATTTTTTCCTATCATAAAATTTTAATCAGCTTCATCCATTTCATATGCTTCAATGATTAATTTAACCAAATCATGTCTCACAACATCTTGGGCTGTGAAAAATGTAAAAGAAATTTTATCTATTTTTTCAAGAATTTGAGTTGAATGAACTAAGCCCGATTTTCTTCCTTTTGGGAGATCTATTTGTGTGATATCGCCAGTAACAACCGCTCTTGATCCAAAGCCGATGCGTGTTAAAAACATCTTCATTTGCTCAATAGTTGTATTTTGTGCTTCATCAAGAATCAAAAATGATTCATTTAACGAGCGCCCCCTCATAAAAGCTAATGGAGCAACCTCAATAAGATTTTGTTCAATTAATTTAGCCACCTGATCAGAACCAAGCATATCGTATAATGCGTCATACATTGGTCGCAAATATGGATCAACTTTCTGAGACATGTCACCTGGCAAAAAACCTAAACTTTCTCCAGCCTCTACAGCTGGACGAACCAATATAATTCTTCTTACCTCATCATCTTCCAGAGCTTTTATTGCACTCGCCACTGCCAAATATGTCTTTCCCGTTCCAGCAGGCCCAATGCCAAATGACAAATCATTTTTCATTATCGCGGCTAAGTAGGAATTTTGATTTTCACTTCTGGGGCGAATGAGTTTACGTGTTGTCTGAATTTGCCACCTATCATCCATATCTTCGATAGACTTATGTTCAATTGAATCATTTTCTGTTTCTAGCACATCGCACTCCTTCAAAGCAAAATGAACCTGCTCTTGTCTAATAATTTCATCCATAGTCAGTTCATAGAGCGATTTTATTACTCTGTTAGCGACAATAATCGCCTGATCATCACCGATAACCCTCAAATTATTCCCATTACTCAGAATCTCGATACTTAACTTTTTCTCAATATATCTGAGGTTCTCATCAAATGGACCACATAAATTAGCAAGTCTTGTGTTAGTTAAAGAATCAATGATAATTTCTTGAGATGAACTCATATTAAAGAACTGACTTCGAGAGAAGATTAATTACCAACCTAAACAAGCCTACCGCGAAGTGAATTTGGAAGCGCTTCAGTAATCACTACATCTACAAATTGACCCAAACATTCGTCTGTAGCCACAAAATTCACCCAGCGCATGTTTTCTGTTCTGCCCGATAACTCAGCCAAGTTCTTCTTTGAGCGCCTTTCAACTAAAACCTTTTGCGTTGAGCCAACCATTGAGTGACTAATAATTGAAGCTTGTTTATTTATCTGCGCTTGTAAGGTTTGTAAGCGTTCTTTTTTTACCTCTAGTGCTGTGTCATCTTTGATATTTGATGCTGGTGTTCCTGGACGAGCACTATAGATGAAACTGAAAGACTGATCAAAACCAACATCAGAAATCAATTCCATAGTCTTAAAAAAATCATCCTCAGTCTCACCTGGAAAACCGACAATAAAATCTGAAGATATAGAGATTTCGGGTCTCGCCTCCCTCAACTTACGTATTTTTTGCTTATACTCGATGGCAGTATGTCCTCGCTTCATTAAGGCTAAGATTCGGTCTGCCCCACTTTGAACTGGTAAATGTAAATAATTTGCTAATTCTGGGTTGTCTGAATAAGCCTGGATAAGGCTATCATTAAATTCGACAGGATGTGAGGTAGTAAAGCGAATACGGTCAATCCCATCAACTGCAGCAACATAATATATCAGAGTTGCTAGATCAGAAATTTTACCATCATGCATTTTCCCCTGATATGAATTAACATTTTGTCCTAATAAATTTACCTCCTTAACACCCTGTTGTGCCAAAATATAAATCTCAGCCACTACATCATCTAATGGTCGGCTGATTTCCTCACCACGGGTATAAGGAACGACACAATAAGTACAATATTTACTACACCCCTCCATAATTGATACAAAAGCTGTTGGTCCCTCAGCTCTTGGTTCAGGAAGGCAATCAAATTTTTCTATTTGTGGAAAAGATATATCAATGATAGGTTTATTTTTTTTCTTTGTATCTTCGAGCATGGCTGGTAATCGATGTAAAGTTTGTGGGCCAAAAATAAGGTCTACAAATGGAGCTCGTTTACCTATACCCGCTCCCTCCTGACTGGCCACACAACCTCCAACTCCAATTAATAAGTTTGGATTTTCTTTTTTCATGGACTGCCAACGACCCAATTGTGAGAATACCTTTTCTTCTGCTTTTTCTCTAATGGAGCATGTATTAACTAACAAAAGATCAGCTTCATCTGCTTTTTCAGTTAACTCATAGCCATGTGATTGTTTAAGGATGTCAGCCATTTTCTCTGAATCATAAACATTCATCTGACAACCCATTGTTTTAATGAATAGTTTATTTTTCATAAGAAAGTTTTAGGAGTCACAATTGTTTTTCCCATAATTGAGACCTTTTAAATTTAAGATGATATTAGGAAAAAATATTTTTCTAGAATGGTATATCATCATCAAAATCATCTGATGCATCAGATGAAGGTGCTGATGAAGGTGCAGGTGCAGGTGCAGATGAGCCGCTTGAGGCAAACTCACTTCCTGAGGCTCCTCCGGGATTTCCACCTGAGGATCTTCCACCTAACATTTGCATTTCATTAGCAACTATTTCTGTAGTCCAGCGATCTTTTCCTTCTTTATCTTCCCATTTTCGAGTTTGAATTTTTCCTTCAATGTAAATTTGAGATCCTTTTCTAAGATATTCTGATGCAATTTCGGCTAGGCGATTAAACATAACAATTCTATGCCACTCTGTTTTCTCTTTCTGCTCTCCAGATTGCTTGTCTTTCCAAGATTCATTTGTCGCTAAACTCAAGTTAGTAACTGCTGCATTACTGGGAGTGTATCGAGTGTCAGGATCAGCACCCAAAGTCCCGACTAAAATTACTTTATTTATTCCACGTGCCATTTTTTTTCCTCATGTTTGAAGTATCTCAACTTTTTTATTTATCTGATTATATTTTACTCTATTGTAGAGCCTTGAATACTAAAATTACCAGTAAGTCTTAAATTAAATTCATTTAATCTTTATAAAAAACTAAGGACAGTAACCATAAAACAATTAAAACTGCTGTAAAAGTAAAGATGTTCTGTGGCTCTAAGGTAAATATCAACCAGCCACCCAAAATTCCACCAGAAAATGCTCCTAAGAATTGAAAACTAGAAAAAACTCCAAGGGACGCACCTTTTAACTCATTTTTTGCCAATATAGATAATTTGGCAGGAAGAGAAGCTTCCAAGAAATTAAAGCCTGAGAAGAAAAATACTAGACTTGCTGTGATAGATAGCATGGAATTGGTGCTTGAGACCAATATTAATTGACTGAGTAATAATAGTATTACCGAAACAAACAAGAATATTTTTTTTCCCATTCTTCTATCATTAATAATCATCGGCACAGAAAATAGCAAAGAAACTATAAGCGATGAAACATAGATCTTCCAATGATTCACTAGTGAAATATTCAGTTGATCTACCAAAATTACAGGCAAAACAACAAACATCATTGTTAATATCAGATGCAAAATATATACATGCAGATCTAACATTAGTAATTGCGGTTTAAATGCTTCTTTTATATTTAGTCTGACTAGTGGAGCTATTTTTTTATGAGAATTTGGAATTAATGATAATAAGATCATTGCTAACAAGGCTACAAAAGCTGCCAGAAAAAATAATGACCTTACACCGAATAATGCCGCAATTATTGGGCCAAGAATCAATGCCAGAAGAAAAGAAGCACCAATTCCTACACCCAGTAGAGCCATGGATTTTGTTCGGACTTCCTCTCTGGTTGTGTCAGCTAGCAATGCTGCTAATGTTGCTGAAATTGCCCCTGCCCCTTGAAGAAAACGACCAATAATAACACCATATATACTCCCGCTATAGGCCGCCACTAAGCTACCCACGATAAACACGAAAAGACCAAAAATAATTACTGCTTTACGTCCAATTTTATCTGATAGAAGACCCATTGGAATTTGAAATAATGCCTGTGTTAATCCATATGCTCCCACCGAAACACCGACCAGAAAAGGTGTAGCACCATGCAATTCTCTGGCAAATATGGATAAAACTGGCAATAAAGCAAATAAACCGAACATTCTGAACATCGCAATAAGCGCAACAATACCAACCACCCTGCGCTCATCTTTTAGCATCTTAGTATCTGAATATTTTTTTTCTTGGGACATTGGAGTATCTATTATTCTCGTAAGGCCATGATTAAACTACAAATAGTTATATTGAAAAGTAATTTTTTTGCTGAAAGTCTTTGGTTTGTTACAAATAGTTAATAAGGTTTTTTGCTCGACACATGCGCTGGCAGTATATTAACAGGTTGTCTCAATTATGTTGTGAAATTATACATGAAATCAATTGATATCCGTGGTGCCAGAACCCACAACCTGAAAAATATAGACATAGACATACCTAGAAATAAACTAGTTGTCATTACCGGTTTATCAGGATCAGGGAAATCATCTCTGGCTTTTGATACTATCTACGCGGAAGGAAGGCGACGCTATGTTGAATCTTTGTCTACTTATGCCAGACAGTTTCTTTCGGTAATGGAAAAACCAGATGTTGATCATATTCATGGATTATCTCCCGCAATTTCTATTGAACAAAAATCTACATCTCATAATCCGAGATCTACAGTCGGAACAGTAACTGAAATATATGATTACTTAAGACTTCTTTTTGCGCGAGCAGGAATACCTCATTGCCCAACTCACAAGGTTAAGCTTGAAGCTCAAACTATCAGTGAAATGGTTGATAAAGTATCGAGCTTTCCTGATGGGACGCCCTTTTTAATGCTTGCCCCAGTGGTTATAAACAGAAAAGGTGAACATCTTCAACTCATGAAGAAATTTCAAGCACAAGGTTTCATTCGTGCAAGAATCAATGGCGAAATATATGAATTAGATGATCCACCTAACCTAGAACTAAATCATAAACATAATATAGAAATCGTCATAGATCGCTTCAAAATAAAAAAAGACATGAAGCAACGCTTAGCTGAGTCATTCGAGATGGCACTCAAAATAGCGGAGGGTATAGCTTATATCGCACCATTCGACCTCAAAGAAGAAGACATTGTTTTTTCAGATCGCTATGCATGTACTATCTGCGGTTACAGTTTAACTGAACTGGAACCAAGATTATTTTCTTTTAATAACCCTAATGGTGCTTGTAAATCATGTGATGGCATCGGACTTAGGCAGTTCTTTGATCCTGAAAAAGTCATCGTAAATGATGAGTTATCCCTTGCAGGCGGAGCAATAAGAGGTTGGGATCGAAAAACTACTTATTATTTTCATATGATTCAAAGTATTGCAAAACATTATAAATTCGACATCGAAACACCCTTCAATGAATTGGATAAGCGTATAAGAAAGATTATTCTTTTTGGGAGCGGGATAGAAAAAATTGAATTTACCTACCAAAGCTTCAAAAATAGAAAAATAAAAGTTCAAAAGCAGCATACTTTTGAAGGGATAATTCCAAATTTAGATAGGCGCTATATAGAAACAGAATCAAATGCAGTTAGAGAAGAGCTGGGGAAGTTCCTAAACAGTCAAATATGCCCTGATTGTGATGGAACACGCCTAAATCAATCCGCTAGAAATGTCTTTATAAATGATCTTACATTACCTCAAATTAGTAAAATGTCAGTTGAGATGGCCAAAGAGTATTTTGAAAAAATAACCATCAACGGCTGGCGAGCAACAATTGCAGAAAAAATAACCAAAGAAATTAGTTCTAGATTAAATTTTTTGAGTGATGTTGGTTTAGACTATCTCTCAATCAACCGAAGTGCGGATACACTATCAGGTGGAGAGGCTCAAAGAATTCGTCTAGCAAGCCAAATCGGCTCTGGACTTGTTGGTGTCCTTTATGTTCTAGATGAGCCATCCATTGGGCTTCATCAAAGAGATAACCAGAGGCTCCTCAAAACTTTAATTCACTTAAGAGATATCGGAAACACAGTAATTGTTGTAGAACATGATGAAGAAGCGATTATGGCAGCTGATTATGTTATTGATATCGGTCCAGGTGCGGGAGTTCATGGAGGAGAAATTGTTGCTGCTGGCACTGCTAAAGAGATAGTAAATAACAAACTTTCTTTAACTGGAGATTATTTATCTGGTCGTAGAACAATACCAATCCCAAAAAAACGGACAAAGGCAATATCTAAAAAAAATATCACAATTAATGGTGCATCAGGCAATAATCTAAAATCAGTTACCACATCTATCCCAATAGGTTTAATGACATGCATAACTGGTGTATCAGGATCAGGAAAATCCACATTAATTAACGATACCTTGTATAAAACTGTAGCGGACGAATTAAATAAATCTAATCGTAATCCTGCTCCACATCATGGTATTGACGGAATAGAGCATATTGATCGAGTGATCGATATCAGTCAAAGCCCTATAGGAAGAACTCCTCGCTCTAATCCTGCAACTTATAGTGGTTTATTCACTCCTATTCGTGAACTTTTTGCTGGAACTCAGGAGGCGCGCTCAAGAGGATATCTACCCGGTAGATTTAGCTTCAATGTTAAAGGCGGTAGATGTGAAGGCTGCCAAGGTGACGGTGTAATAAAAGTTGCCATGCATTTCCTGCCAGACGTTTATGTTTCATGCGATGTTTGCCATGGAAAACGATACAACCGTGAGACCTTAGATATTTCGTATAAAAGTAAGAATATAAATGAAATACTTCAAATGACAGTTGAGGAGGCCTCATCGTTCTTTCAGAATGTCCCTGTATTGGCGAAAAAACTTCAAACTCTAATGGATGTAGGTTTGTCATATATAAGATTGGGTCAGAATGCCACCACACTATCAGGTGGAGAGGCGCAACGAATCAAGCTCGCGAAAGAGCTATCTAAAAGAGATACCGGTAATACTTTATATATCTTAGATGAGCCGACAACTGGACTTCACTTCCAGGATATCAATCTTTTGCTAATCGTCTTACATCGCTTAAGAGATAAAGGTAATACAATAGTAGTGATTGAACATAATCTTGACGTGATTAAAACAGCTGATTGGATAATTGATATAGGGCCTGAAGGTGGTGAAGGTGGAGGTAATATAATCGCGAGTGGCACACCCGAAGATGTTGCGAAAAATAAATCATCTTACACTGGACAATACCTTAAGCCTTTATTGTAGATTTTCGAATCTATAAATTATGTTTAAATCTTGTAATTGAGATTATTTTAATTGGCTCATTTATCAATTGGCCTTTAACATAACTGTTCTCAGTTTCCTTGTCAGAAGGTGCTTGATGAATAGCTCTAACAATGTCCATCCCTTCGATGACACGGCCAAACGCAGCAAAACCCTGTCCATCGGAATTGCGAAGTCCGCCATAATCCAAGCCCTCATGATCTCCTATGCATATAAAAAAGTCCGAAGTAGCAGTATTTATCGCCCCACGACTCATTGATAAGGTTCCATCAAGGTGTTTTATTCCGGTTATTCTTGTAGATTCATGCTTAATCATTGGAAAAGCCTTCTGACCATCACCAATACCTCCCTGAATCACCTCAATCTTGGGATTACCATTATCATTTCCATACCTTACCGTCCGATAAAATGAAGTATCATCAAAATACATTCCATCAGTATAATTAAGAAAATTATTTACAGTAATTGGAGCTTCATCAGCATATAACTCTACCTTTATATTGCCAAGTGAAGTACTGAGGTTAACATTAATGACTCCCTCTTCTTTCGCATAAACATAATTTATTGTTATTAACAAAAAGAGCATTAATAATTTGAAATACTTCATACTTAATTTGGCATACATTTTCATTCCTTTTAATAATGAGGTGGGAGCTCATTTATATTATTATTCTCTGAAGAAGCTTCATTTAACAAAGAAATTCTCTCTTGCAGATTTTTAAGTGAACGTTTTAGGACATCAAGCTCCGCTTGTTGTTTTATAATGATAGAATTCAATTGATCCAACAAACTCTCTTGATACGATAATTTTGTTTCAATATCGATTAAACGATCATCTTGCATGTTTATATACTCTCTAATTTTTCATAAAATAATAACTCACTCGCCATTTAATTTAAAAGTTTATAATTTAGTCTA
>Ga0315330_10003010_pt1 | contig 11558 bp, 9 predicted proteins | sample M140m34915metaG_FD_203453 | JGI IMG/M metagenome (GOLD analysis project Ga0315330, IMG submission 203453) | Ammonia-oxidizing marine archaeal communities from Monterey Bay, California, United States - M1 40m 34915 | ecosystem: Environmental > Aquatic > Marine > Intertidal zone | place: USA... | reverse complement strand
AACTACTTCGCCGGCGTCGCAGAGCTTTTAGTGTCGTTCGAAGACTTTCAAATGTTGGTGAAGACATACAGACTCATTTTAATGAATTATCGCACCATTTTTACTTGTTACCACCTGAAATATGAGAGTGTCAGACCATTGGCTCGCGGATCCTCAAACGGCCTTAAAATCTGTCCGACTAACACAAAATGGCAGCACAAGTATTTCATTTTTCTACCTTAACTATCCCATTAACCCACCCCGAAAAGCAAGGACTTAAAAGCGCGATTATTAACAAAATAAATGAGAGACCAGGCTAGACAAACAAATAAAAGATAAGAAATAAAATTACAAAAGATGTCAACCGCGGAAGATTTCTCAGCAAGCGAAAAACCCCCAGCAATGGACGCCCCACCTGAATGCAAGGCTCTAAAACAAAGAGTCTATCGCAGGCGAGACGATATCAAAGCAGCCTCCTGTATACGCAATCTATCCTCGATAACCCATCTCTTTGGGTCGATAATGTTCAGAATTCACCGGAAAAACTCTGACTTTAGCAACGGTTACAGCAGAAATCAGGGACTTCAGATCAGCATACTCAACGATATCAGACAATGTGGTCATGGTCGGCCTAGGTAGTATCCACTTTTTTGCTGCCGCATCTTCCAGCGCTTGACGAGGAGATATCCAGCGATAATCCAGAATCTCAGCATTGTCTATAGAAACAGAAACAGATTCCTTAAGTGGGCAAATAAAAAACCAGGTGGAAAACCTTCTAGGTTGGTTAGGAGGCGTCGTCCAATGGGCCGTATGGATTAAGTCATTTTCCTCAATATCGATACCTGCTTCCTCTTGGGTCTCCCTCACCGCCGCCCTCAAAGCGGCAGGATACTCCAGTTTTTTTTCCGGATATTCGTAATCAGATTCATCAAGCCGACCACCAGGGAATACCCAGTGCCCCCCATGAAAAACAAGTTTCGTGTTTCTTTGTAGCAGAAGAATCTCCAGGTTAGATGCTTCGCGGACAAGCACAACTGTTGCTGCAGGAACCGGATCTATGTCAGTCATATAAACTACTTGCTGAATTAGTATGATGAATGTTGGGGCTGATCATAACGGATTTAGCCTGTAAGGCCACTATAATTAGGACGACAAACAGATTACCCACGTTTATTGCACCAATACTATTGTAGGAATAGAATTCTCCGACTGAAAAATTTATGGACAAGTTGATCTATCCACAGAGGAATTATTATGACCGTTAGTTTTCAAGATAGAGTCGCCATTGTTACGGGAGCCGGAGGGGGACTGGGCAAGCAGCATGCGCTTGAATTAGGAAGGCGAGGCGCCAAAGTCGTCGTCAATGACCTAGGCGGAGGCGTGGACGGAATGGGCGGCTCCCTGTCTGCAGCGGAAGCCGTAGTCCAAGAAATCGTTGGCCAAGGTGGCGAAGCGATCGCTAGTGGAGCGTCAGTGACCGATACAAGTTCCGTCCAAGACATGCTAGATCAGACCATGAGCAAGTGGGGCCGCGTCGACATCTTAGTAAATAATGCCGGCATCTTACGTGATAAAACCTTTGCCAAACTCGAAGTTTCTAATTGGCACGCTGTCGTGGACGTTCATTTAAATGGGAGCATGAACTGTACAAAGCTCGCATGGCCAATTATGGTCGAACAAAACTATGGCCGCATCGTAATGACTACCTCGACTTCAGGCTTATTTGGCAACTTTGGACAAAGCAATTATGGCGCAGCTAAGCTTGGATTAGTTGGGTTTATGAACACCTTGCGCTTTGAGGGGGCTAAATACAACGTTCACACTAATTCTATTGCCCCAATTGCTGCTACTCGAATGACTTTTGATCTGCCGGGTTTTGAGGACAGTAATGAAAGGTTGGCCCCTGAATTAGTCACACCAGCGGTCGTTTTTCTCTGCAGTGATCGAGCGCCAAACGGCAGAATAATTCAAGCCGCTGGCGGACGCTATTACTCTGCAGATATTAGAGAAAATACGGGCGTTGACCTTGGCCTGAATACCAGTGCCGAGGACATCGAGTCAAACATTGACGCCATCCTTGATATGACTTTAAACGTTGGCATCCTCGAGAAAAAAAATAGCGAATAGCCGAAAGTGACTGGCGAATCAGGAGTTGTTCACCTGGTCCGCCTTTACTCTTGAAACAGAGTCTCGCTCTCCCATCAAATCACTTAGCGCTTTTAATTTAGGCATTGTTGCACGAACATCCCAATTCCACGTTTTTTTACACACCCCTAAAACAGGAGACAAAGCAAATACAGCATAGAAGTCTACAACAGTAAGATCTTCTCCCGCGATGTAAGGATCATAGACTGCAATGCTGCCCAAAGCGGCAAAACCTTTTTCGAGCAACTTCTTCACCGCAGCTTTCTCCTCTTCACTCGCAGGTTTCCCAAAGAAAACATCTCCGTAAAGTCGCCGCGCAGGGAGCTCAATATATAGCTCAAGATACCTCATCAGCTCACGAGCTTTTGCTCGACGATAAGCATCCGTTGGATACAAAGATGGGCCTTTTCCCAAATCCTCAAGGTATTCCAACATGACAGAGCTCTCTGTTATAAATCCTAGCTCTGTCTCCATACACGGCACTTTTCCCATGGGGCTAAGCGAAAGATAGCCTTCTTCTTGACTGGGTTTTGTTAAGATCTCCTCAAACTCAACGCCTTTCTCGAGCATTACCGCTTTGACTACATTGTAGTAGTTACTAAGCGGCATCCCATGCAATTTGATCGTCATTTCTATTACCCCCATACTTAGACCATAAAGATTATTGTGCGCCCCCGTCTTAAAACGGCGTGAGTAAACTAACTGGTTAACTGGCATATTGCAAAGCATGCGGAAAAAAATTCTTCTTCTATCAGGTTATGACGCCGCAAGTCACAAGCTCTGGCGTGAACGGCTCGCTTTACTTTTCCCAGAACACGAATGGAAACAGCTGGCCTTGCCTCCTAGACATTTCAGTTGGAGAATTCGAAGTAACAGCCTGCAATGGGCAAGCACGCACCGTTCTGTTCTGATAGCTGATTATGACCTTCTCCTGGTAACATCCATGGTTGACTTAAGCAGCCTTCGCGGATTTGTTCCCGAAATTTCGAAGCTCCCTACCGCTATTTACTTTCATGAAAACCAGTTTGTCTATCCACCAAATAGCCAAGAGAAACAAAATATAGAGCCGCTACTCGTTCCTCTTTATGCTGCTGTTTGTGCTGACAGAATAGTTTTTAATAGCGATTATAATCGGGATACTTTTTTACAAGGAGTCAGGAATCTTTTAAAGCAGTTACCAGAAAAGATACCGATAGATATCTTTCAGAAATTAGAGAATAGCAATGTCATACCGGTTCCCTTGGCAAATGTTAAAAGAACGAAGTTGACAACATCGAAAAATCAATTAAATATCGTTTGGAATCATCGCTGGGAGTATGACAAAGGACCCGAGCTTCTCCTTCATCTAATAAACGAAGTCGTCCTGCGCGGCTTACCTATTCGATTTCATATTGTGGGGGAACAATTTCGGCATATCCCAAAAGCTTTCAGAGACATTCGGTTAAAACTTAAATCCCATGCCTCCCGCCTCGGGCTGGAATTGGGGGCCTTTGGATATGTAAATAGTCGCCTCGAATATCATACTCTCCTGCAGTCCAGCGACCTGGTTTTATCAACAGCCCTGCATGATTTTCAAGGTCTTGCGATTCAGGAGGCTTGCTTGGCTGGTTGCTCTCCAATAACCCCGCGGGCACTTGTATACCCAGAGTATATTCCAGAAGACTGTATGTACCGAAATTCTGGTAGTAGCAAACAACAAGTACAAGAAATAATAGAATTAATGATCAACCGACTTCAGCTAAAGCAAGAAGGCAGCGCCTTGCCACAAGCTGATTTAAAGAATTACTCTAGGCAAACTCTCCGAAACAAATATAACGAATTGCTAAACAACTTAGTAGTGGGTAGAAAATCTACTCAACCTGCTCTAAAACAGGAAATATAATTTCCTGACCAATTTGAATCCGATTAAAATCCAAATCTGGATTATACTGGCGCAGCAACCAGATGGGTGCAGCATATCTTCGCCGAGCTATATTGCCTACATTATCGCCAGACTTAACTTTATAGTTTTCTGCACCCTGAATTCGATAATTAGCGAAGAATTCTTGTTGAAGATTTACGTGATAATCTTTCCGCTTCAATTCAAACTCTGGCGCGCCGACCTCAGAAAAAGCCAGGTTGATGCGCTCACCAATTATCACGGGATCCCTATAAGCCATATTATTCAGTCGACGTATATCCCAAGCTCGGATGCCCAACCAATCCGCATAATGGCCAAGTGTTTCCGATGCTTGTATCTCGATACTGTTATTGTTAGCTACCCTATAATCTGAAGGATCAGCTGAAAGTGATTCGGTAAGCTGATCATCGTTCTCCGTTACATCAATATTAGGATCTAAGGCTATAGCTTGTTCTTCCTCTAAAGTTACAGCTTGTTGGGAGGTCTGCTCATCCAAAAAAATTTCGTTACTAGCTGAAGGCTCTTCAATCGAGGTATTAATTGCGAGTTGATTGGGCTCTTCAATTTGTGGTTGGACACGATCCGCAGCTAGAAGGTTGTCCTCCGGATTCGTTTCATTATTAAACCCCGATGACATCACCTCAGCGTTTTCAGCCTCAACTATTTCATCAATAAGATCTTCTTGAGATAACAAAGAAGAGTTTATGTCCAGCCCGGTGTTCCCAGAATTTGCTGCACTCAAGGGCAAAAAACCAGGCAAGCGAATCTGTTGACCCGGATAGATTAGCTGGGGGTTACTGATACCATTTTCACTCAGAAGCTCAGCTTCCTCTATACTATAGCGTGTCGCTATTCTAGAAACCGTATCACCACGTTGCACCGTATAGAGTCCATCTGGCGGCGCTATACCAGCCGCCGCCGCAACTAGTTGGTTTGGATCAACATCGTCTTGTGGTAGCAAAATCCGTTGACCAATCTGTATTCTATGGCGACTAGCAAGTTGATTTAGTGACACCAGTCGGCTTACAGAGGTATTGAAACGTCCAGCGATAAGTGAAAGACTATCTCCGCGCTCTACGACGTAAGCAATATCAGGCGTCTGTACGGCAAATTTGTAATCAGAAGGAATCAGGCTGAGCAAATCGGCTCCACTCGCAAAATTCTGACGAACCTTAATCGGGTAGCCCTGAGGAATGCGTTTATTTCCTTCCCAAACAATTGGTCGTAGAGCAGGATTGTCTGCACTCAGCTGCTCAAAACTAACTCCGATAGAACTCGCAAAAACTTCAGCATCAATAAAGGCGTCCGTTCTAATTTCCTGAAATTTTGGGGCAGAGTCAAAGCTAACATCCCCAAAATATCTTTCAGCATTATTTTCCACGTGAACGACAGCTAGAAATTGGGGATAGAAATTTCTAGATGCGAACCCAAACCGACGTCCTCGGTAGTTAGCAATAATTTCCTCGATATCTGTTGTACCTGTTTCACGAACTGCTCGCGAAATTCCCCCCGCACCATGATTATATGCCGTCAACGCTAACGGCCAAGTTCCCAATACGGAATAGTTATACTCCAACAGGCTCATAGCTGCAGAGGTCGAGGTATAGGGGTCCATCCTTTCATCAACAATGTAATCAATGCGCATAAATCGTTTGCCCGTAACGGGCGTAAACTGCCACATGCCAGCCGCAGCAGCACTGGAGTAGGCGCTTGGATTAAATGAAGACTCTACATGCGGGAGAACGCCCAGTTCGATGGGAAGATTTTTCTGTCCGATCACCTCATTAATATGAGACTTATATGCGCCGGATCTTTGCAGCCCCCCGAGGAAACGATCAGACTGCCCGAGCTGCCAGCGAACATTATCAGAAGCCGTCCTCAGTATTTGATTAGAGACATTATTAGGCCATAGATCTAAGATATTCTGCTGCCTTACAGTCAGTCCATCTCGCTTACCGCTAGCGAGAACTGCAAGGTCATCGCGAATGTTTGTCCGTACTCGTTCAATTTCATTTCGATTTAAGTCTAACCGCTCATATATGACCGACAAATTGCGGGCGTCATGCAAAAACCCACTTTGAGTGTTGACCTCAGTATAGACTCTAATCCAAAAATCCACGGCCGGCTTTAATTGAGGCGGCTGCGGGAACAAATCTGGGGACTGAGCCCACAAGGGCAAGACAGCAAGACCTAACAACACCAGAATCCACCTGGTTTGCTTCGCTTGCGCCAACAATATGGTTAGCAACATTCGTCGTAATGTCTCCAATTTTGCACCTTTATGAAATCATAGTTCACGGACATAATAAAATATAACAAGTTATGTCATAACAGATGGGAATCTATTAACTTTATCGATTAGAGCGCAGTCAACTTTAAACCAAGAGTATAAGAATAAGCTTAGATTTCACGGCAAACCGTCAAGCTCTGCATCCTCCCTAATGGGGACCATCAAGTCTTCCCGAGTTACTTTCATAAAAAGAATTACATTCGAGGCTATATAAACAGAGGAATAGGTGCCGATTATGACTCCGATAATTAAAGCAACAGCAAATCCTTGGGTAGTTTCTCCCCCGATTAATAAAACAGAAAACAACACTAGCAGCGTAGTAAATGACGTAATTAAAGTACGACTTAACGTTTGATTTAAAGACGTATTTACCATTTCGAGTGGCGAGCCTTTTCGCATACGTCTAAAGTTTTCTCGAATCCTGTCTGAAACAACGATTGTATCATTTAGAGAGTAACCAATGATCGCAAGCATGGCCGCCAGGGTATTGAGATTAAACTCAATGCCGAATATTGAAAATATACCAAGAGTAATCAAAACATCATGAGCAAGAGCAATGACCGCGCCAACAGAGAATTTAAACTGAAAGCGAATCGCGATGTAGACCATGATTATACCCAAGGCTACCAGCATCCCCATACCACCTTGTTCCGCTAGCTCCTCACCAACTTTAGCGCTCACGTAGTCAGAACCTAGAAGGAGCACCTCGGTATTATTTTCCTCACTTAATAGCGAGGCTATGCGCTCTCCTACGAGTGCCGCCTCACTCGCTTGACCCTCAACGTCTGTCGTATCATCAACAGGCAGGATGACACGTATTTCTCGATCCGAGCCAAAGCTTACAACGACCGCATCTTGATATCCGTTCGTCGCAAGCGCTTCATTCACCTCACTAAGAACCACAGTCTCAGAATATTCTAATCTAACAGAAGTTCCGGCCGTGAAGTCCAAACCAAATTGCAGAGAATTTATAGCAAGAGAAATAATCGACGCAATAGCGAGAACAATAGACATGATTGCCGCAGGTTTACGCACCCCCATAAAATCTATCTCTTTGTTCTCTAACATTTCGCTTTTCTCAACAGTTCAGGTTAGTTTAATTTCGAATCTAAGTAGGTTGCCTGTAACGACCGATAGAGAGCCTTTGCACCGAGCGGCCGCCGTAGAAAAGATTAATTAAAGCACGCGTACCAACGATTGCGGTGAACATCGATGTAATGATTCCGATCATTAATGTCACGGCGAAGCCTTTAACCGGACCGGTTCCGATAGAGAATAATACGAGAGCAACCAAGAAAGTTGTAAGATTGGCATCTAAAATGGTCGTGAACGCGCGATTATATCCAGAGTCAATAGCTTGTTGTGGTGGCAAGCCGTTACTTAATTCTTCTCGGATGCGAGTAAATATCAAGACATTTGCATCCACGGCCATACCAACCGTAAGAACTATCCCTACAATACCTGGTAATGTAAGCGTCGCGGGAATAATCGTCGACATTACCGCAAAAATTAAAAGGATGTTCATTATCAAAGCAACATTAGCCGCTAAACCAAAAACACGGTAATAAAGCAACATAAAAACGACCACCAACAAGGCCGCAACCTGCACTCCCATAATCCCTTTTTCTAAGTTCTCCCGCCCCATTGTAGGGCCGATAACACTTTGCTCAACGATAGTCATCGGTGCCGCCAAAGAGCCCGATCGAATTAACTCAGATAAATCATTAGCCTCTCTGGCTGAGAGTCCAGTAATAACAAATGTACGAGGCAAGGCAGTTCGGATAGTCGCGTGACTTATAAGCCGCTTATCCTCGTAAAACTCTACATCTTCATATTCTTCACCATTTTCGTCCAATAACACGATGGAACGCGATCTTGTTTCACTCAATAGGATGTCCATCATCCTGCCTACATTATCGCGCGTGACACGATTGATTTGTGTGCCTCCTTGAGCATCTAGGTTTATCTGGACTTGAGGCAAGCCGTTCTGGTCCAGCGTTGATCTTACGTTACTAACGCGATCTCCCTGCAAAATGACCTCATTATCGACGTCGACAAGCAAACCCTGATATTCAAAGCTTTCGTAAGAATTGGAGGACGCACCAGGGTTCGCTTCTAAGTGAAATTCTAGGGTCGCAATGCGCTGAAGAAACCTAATAGCTTGTGCCGGATCTTGAACGCCGGGAAGCTCAACAACTATCCGATCAGAACCTTGCTGCTGCACGGTTGGCTCCGCAACTCCAAGGGCATCAACCCGGTTCATGATCGTGGTTCTGTTCGCCTGCAATGTATCACGTTGAATTTGTAGGACCACCTCTGGCGGGGTTCTCAAATCAAGGATCAACAACTCATTTAAAGATCGATTCTGAAACTGCAAATCAGGAAAATTTTCCACCAATGCCGAGCGCGCCTCTGAACGAGCTTCAGCGCTCGCAAATCTAATTTCGAGATGAGCATTATCCACGACATTGGTCCCGCGGGTCCGAATTCTCTCCTCTCTTAAAATTGAGCGCACGTTACTTAAATTATCTTCCATGCGACGGTCAAGGGCAGCGCTCATGTCCACTTCCATCAAAAAGTGGACCCCACCCTGCAAATCAAGACCTAAGTTCATTTTCCCTGCGCCAATCGCTTGCAACCATGAAGGTGTCGTTGGGGCTAGATTCAAGGCTACGATATAGTCGTCAGTTAAAGCACCTTCGATTGCCGTTTTAGCGACCAACTGATCTTCCACCGAATTCAAACGAATCAGAATGCTTTCTTCAGTTATTTCTTCACCAAAAAACTCTACTTGCGCAGCTTCTAGTGCCGAAGTGATAGCAACCATATCTGATTCACTCAGAGTCAGACTATCCGCACTTATCTGAATAGCTTCATCGTCTGGATAGATATTCGGAACAGAATAAAGAAAACCCAGCAACACAACTAGCAAGATAAGAACATTTTTCCAGGCCGGGTATTTATTCAACATAATAACTAATCTCGTTTACCGTTATCGGTTAGATTTGGTTAATAGTTCCTTTGGGCAATGCTGCGGCTACAGAAGATTTTTGAAGCTTCAACTCAACGCCCTCAGACACTTCTACTGAGATATAGTCCTCGCTAACTTTCGTCACTTTCCCAAGGAGCCCCCCTGATGTCATTATTTCATCTCCCTTAGAAATATTGCTCACAAGATCTCTATGCTCTTTGGCTCTCTTTGATTGAGGTCGCCAAAGAATAAGCCAAAAGAGAAAGAACATCCCCCCAAACAAGAGCAAGTTATAGGTCAGCGAGGGTTGTTGCGGCTGCCCTGCCTCTTGAGCAAGGGCTATAGGAAATAGTAGGTTCATCAATTTTCTCTCGATTTAAATTTATAGCTAGATTTTTATCGGCTTCCTCTGGAGAACGTCTTAGCCAAGAAATAGACTTGAACACTAGCGTCGCCCAACGAAAGATTTATTTGAGTGTTACTAAATATCTGCCCCTTTACTCTCTTGGTCGGCAAAAAATCCTCTGACAAAGTGCGACAATCTACCTTGTTCTATAGCCCCGCGCAAACCGGACATCAGGCGCTGATAAAAATGCAGATTATGAATAGTATTAAGCTGCGAGGATAGGATTTCTTTGCTTTTGTCCAAGTGATGAAGGTAAGACCGACTAAATCTCTGACAAGTGTAGCAATCACAGGACTCATCTAATGGCGCTGTATCATCTCGATAACGAGAATTCCTCAGCCTTAAAATACCTTTCGAGGTGAACAAATGTCCGTTTCTAGCGTTTCGAGTAGGCATTACGCAGTCAAACATATCAATTCCCTGAACCACAGCTTGAACTATATCCTTAGGCGTCCCCACTCCCATTAAGTATCGTGGCTTATTATGCGGCATTTGCCGACCACAGTGCTCTACGATCTGCAGCATTTCCTCCTTTGATTCGCCCACAGAAAGGCCACCAAGCGCATATCCATCAAAATCCATATCAATCAAGCTTGCTAATGATTCGTCCCGTAACCCCTTGTACATTGAACCTTGAACAATACCAAACAACGACGCAGAATTTCCACCGTGAGCGTTCTTACATCGCTTTGCCCAACGCATAGACAATTCCATTGAACTTCGCGCATCCGCTTCAGACACAGGGTGAGGCGTGCACTCATCAAATGCCATGATAATATCTGCGCCCAATGCATGTTGCTCCATAATGGCAGATTCCGGGCCCAAAAAAATTTCTTTGCCGTCTATCGGGGAGCGAAATTTTACGCCTTCTTCACTGATTTTTCGCATTTCTCCCAAACTAAAAACCTGAAAACCTCCGGAGTCCGTTAGGATGGGCTTATCCCAACCCATAAATTCATGAAGATGACCGTGTCGGTTAATTACTTCTGCTCCAGGCCTGAGCATAAGATGAAAAGTATTGCCTAGAATAATTTCAGAACCAGTTCCAAGGATTTGGTCTGGATTTAAACCTTTCACGGTTCCATATGTTCCCACCGGCATAAAGGCCGGAGTTTGAACAACGCCTCGATCAAACTTTATAGATCCGCGTCGTGCCCATCCATCTGTTTTCTTAACAACAAATTCCATTTGGCTCAAAACACTAGTGTTCTCTGGTAGCGCGAAATTGAATATCTGGCCATCGCTCTTCCATCAAGCCTAAATTGACTCTAGTAGGCGCTAAATAAGTGAGATACCCACCACCATCCAAAGCGAGATTTTCTTTAGCTTTCTTTTTAAATTCTTCAAATTTGACAGCATTCTCAGACTCTACCCAACGCGCCATTTGAATATTAATCGGCTCATAAATAGCGTCTACCTTGTACTCATCTTTTAAGCGATAAACAACAACTTCGAACTGGAGAACACCAACGGCACCAACGATTAAATCATTGTTTTTTATTGGCATAAAAACTTGCGTGGAGCCTTCTTCCGAAAGCTGCGTAAGCCCTTTTTGGAGCTGCTTCAGCTTAAGGGGATCCTTTAACCGAATTCGCTTAAATAATTCTGGAGCAAAATGTGGAATGCCTTTAAATTTTAAAGCTTCTCCTGCAGTAAAAGTATCCCCTATCTGAATTGTGCCATGGTTATGAAGACCAATAATGTCTCCAGACACTGCAATTTCCGTTTGCTCTCTCTCTCCAGCTTTAAATGTCACAGCATCAGCTATTTTTATATCCTTGTTAATACGATTGTGCCGTAACTTCATCCCCTTTTTATATTCTCCAGAGCAGATTCGCATGAAAGCGACACGATCGCGATGATTAGG
>Ga0315330_10003009_pt1 | contig 11558 bp, 13 predicted proteins | sample M140m34915metaG_FD_203453 | JGI IMG/M metagenome (GOLD analysis project Ga0315330, IMG submission 203453) | Ammonia-oxidizing marine archaeal communities from Monterey Bay, California, United States - M1 40m 34915 | ecosystem: Environmental > Aquatic > Marine > Intertidal zone | place: USA... | reverse complement strand
GTGCAAGCGTAAAATTCACTTTACTAACATCTGCGGTAAAATAGGGCATTTGCCCGGCCGCCGCATCTACCAGCCAGGCGTGGAGCCAATGGCAAGGAGTGTGAGCAATGGGTTTGGGAAGTTCAAAGGCCTCTATAGCCGGTACACCAACCTGCTGACGTGCACCACCAAGACGAGCACCCTCTTTCGCGGGGGGCGATCTTCCAAGGCGATCCAGAAGGTGGTGCAGCATGCCATCAACCCCAGCAATATCGACCACATGACCGTGCACATGCTCGTCGCGAGCGCGTCCCTGGGACACGGCGTGTGCATGAACAGCCATTTCCTCGACCGGCACGTCTGCCAAGACCCGCGCTGGAAGTGTGTCATCGTGCCCCAGCACGAGGAAATGGCGTATGTGAAGAGCCTGCGGCTGACCAGCTTCGACCCCGCGTTCGCCTCAAAAATGGACATCGCCGCGCCAGACAGTGTGGTGGTGAGCGTGTCCAAAAACGGAAGCGTGTCTCTCTTTGCGACGTTTTCGGACGTAAAGTTCCAGGAAGGGATCGAGAACAAGTACAAGCCGTTCTTGAAACACTTGATCAAGGTCATTCGCGCCGGCTCGTAAGACCTAGCTTGAGGGATCTTCAAAGTGCTTTAAATCGTCGACCAGGTCGTTGTTGGGGAGCCTTCGCTGAAAGTCGCTGTAGCGATGCATGGCCAGTGTTTTCCACAACACGTTTTTGGATATAACGGAATGCATGCATGAGATCGCCAGGTACTTCCACCGGTATGCCTTTGTAAACTGGGCCTGCCATTGCTTCTGAGAGAGGATGCTCGCGGGGTCATCGGGTCGCTGATTCACCCGCTCCAGCTCGAGCTTGCGATTGCGCGAGCATTTATCACAGTCGATGAAAAACACGCCCTGCCCGTGCTTGAAGCAGACCGGCGCTGTGTCGTCCTTGGCACTCCAGTAGGCTGCCATGTTTCCGGGGAGGGTGTTACTGCTTAGATTCCCGTACATCTTAATGCGGGCCCGTTCAATCTTTACAAAGTCATCGAATGCATCCTTCACGTTTTGCGTCACTAGCGCGTTATGGGGGAGACCGCAGTGCTGATACAGCTCTCGCCAGAGCTGTGACGTGCTGCGATCGATGGTATGCTCCGTGGCACTCCCCCGGTACAGATGAACTTGGTTGCTACTCTGTCTGGGCGTAGAATTCAAAGCCGGAGAGAAATCCCACGTAGAATGCGCCCGCGTGTAGACGGCGAGCAGGTCAGACCACGTCCGGCATTGGATGGTTCTCAGAGTACCCTGGCCAGGATCGTCCAGCCCCTGCAGCACCGAGTCGTCCGGTTGATGGCTGGCGCCAATCCATTCAATTTGGGCCCGTAGAGAGGCCGGAAAGACATTGGAGGGTTCCAGAGGGTCGCCCCAGACGGCCGCCCGAAGCTGAGAGATGATGAAAACCTCAATTATATTTGAATGATGAAGAAAAATGGGTACTTCTGCACTTTTGCTCGCCACTCCGTCGTCGACGGTCAGCGTATACGCAACCACGATCATCTCATTGGCAAAGACTCTGCGAATGCCGTCGTTGTTGTTATCAATGCGTATCATCAACCTCCGCTGCACCCCATTCGCCCGCTCTGACGCAACGCGCACGGTGATGCTGTCAGGGGTGGTGTACTTGGGGTCTCTGGGACCTCGTGACGTGTACTGGAAGAGACGCGCCCGGAAAGGCTCGTGTCGAAAGAGGCCGAGATCACGCAGCGAGACGAACGAGCTCAGGAAGTAGTGTTCGTATTTCTCGTTAAACCACACATCCCGGTAACCAAAAAGGTCTTCGCTGTTGGCCAGAGCCTCGGAAGAGGGACCTGCAAACTGAATGACTCGTTTCAGGGATGGTGACGTGTTCTCATCATTGTGGAAGATTGCATTCTCGATGCTCGTGTCTTTGTGAGTTGCATCTTCCGGTTGCAGCGAAAACGTTCGAGCTAGCGACATAATCAATGGAAGTTTGATTTGGTTCTCAATCTCCGCCATGACGCTGTTACAGTGCATCTTCATCAACAGCAACAGTTTGTGCAAATTCTCTCCAATTTTGTTCAAATTTGTCTGGCCGTGATTGCTGCGGCCACAGTCAATTAAGGCTTTCTCGACAAAGTTATCATCGATTCTACCTCCTCTATAAAAAAGTAATTTCTGCATCAATGGCGATGGACCCATACGATTTGTATCAATCCTCATAGCATCCGTGATGCGCCCACGCTTCCCCATCCCTTCGATCTCATTTTTGTTTGGTATTGCTGCAATCATTGCTGGATCAAAGTCATACGAAGAATTTACATTAACTGCATCACTCACACCAATATCTTCCATTTCTGCCAACACAAGCTCCAGCAATCTTCCTGAGATTCGATCCAGGTTGGCACCATCTGAATTTCGTGCATGAAACAGTAATCGGATACATTCCGTGTACATCAGCGCCCTTGCCACATTATCGGTGACTTCGACTGGATGAAGATCTCCGTCATATATGACATTTATTCTTCTGTAACCATATGAATATTCCTCGCCTGTTGACCGGTTGCCGCGATTACGAGAATGCGACTCCTCCCACATACGTTGCGGGTAATGATTTGGAGTATGTCCCGGAATCAGTCCCGCCAGCGCTATATGACGGCATACAAAGAAAATGCGCGTGTAGAACAGCAATGGCATGAGGTTGCCATCGTCCGAATGAAGCTCAATGGAAAAGAGTTTTTGAACGTCTTCCATGTAAGCCGCAAAAGTCACGCGAATGCTATCATTATCTGGGCCGTACATTGCCTGCATGTTGTCTTTCAAATCGTCTGTGATCGATTTCGGCACCCCAACCCTCAAAGTTCTGGATAACAACACCCCCGCTGGATTATGACGCCGGCGATATATGTCAATCAACTTGTACTCACCGGGGACACCCACAATACCCGCGCCGTCGCTTCGCGGAAGACCCTTATAGAAGTCCTGCTGCGTCAGGAACTTCCAATATAATGTTTTTTCGTTCTCGTAGCGTTGGAGATGGGCTTGCACCTCTTGTCGCAGATCTTGTATGAAATCACCGTCTAGTTTGATCTCGACGTGATCTATGTATGCATGGTCCCCTGTCCGCCCAAAGGTGTACCCGCCGTTGAATCGCCGAATCCAGAATGGTTTTTCAATTGGCTTCACAAACGAAATGGTCAGTTGATTCGTCTCGAACAGGATACTACTATTCTTTGCAACGTCACTAAGCATATACTGTATCTCGCTTTGCACGGTCAGGCCAAATGAGTCCAGGGCCCTTTCGATTTCATCCTTGAAGTACTCCACCTCATATTTTTTGGCAAGTTCGTGTAAGGCAATCAAACTATGGCATTGAACAAGGCGACAGAAGACGACCATGTATTCCGACTTGTACTTCTCGAGGTATTTCACCAGTTCTGGCTCCAGCTTCATCCTACTTTCTTCCTTGATGGCACCGAGCAGACAATCCCGCAGGTTCATACTCTTGAATTTGTCGGGGAGATTCTGGGTGATGCTGTTGTTTTCCCGGGTTCTGATCCTGAGCTGCTTCGTCGCGTGCTGTTCTTTTAGCTCTACAAGACGCAGCTTCATGTCAATCCAGTGTTTATCCAGATCGTCGGGGAATCTCAATTCCTGACCCTCCTCCCTGTATATGATTTTGTGATACAGGTTTTCCATTTGCGCCGTGAAAGGCTCGAGAATCTCGTCATACACGAACAAATCCAATTCCCGTCGCGTAAACATACGATCCGTAGGTAGAATGTTTTGGGCTGAGTCACCTTCCGAAATCTTATGCCATGTGTCGGGTAATATATCGACATTTCTCCCGCCCGTGTCAAACAAAATCGCTGTAATTCTCTCGAAGTAAAGACCCCATTCGTCTCGTGCAAACGTCATGAAATATTGCATGTCTTGTAAATACCAGGCACCGCGGACTGTCCTGGTCAATGAAGATCTAACTTTGCTCTCGTTTTCACGTGTCAATTGATTCTGTTGGACGACGTTGGCTGCAGGGATTTTTCGGAATTTTTTCAGATAATCCTCGTATGCGTTTTTGATTTTCACCACGGCCTTTTCAATGTCTTCCCAATTAACACGCTGAACAAACACAAAATTGACAGTTGCTCCATATTTTTCCGTATTTCCAGTGTGAACGTCGGTGTAGAGGTCAGTTCTCATACATCTGTTTCGGTCAATCAATAAACCAACGGCAGGGCGTACAAATGGTAATACTCCCTCTGGAAGAATTGTTTTGTCTTGTTGTCTACATATGGGCCTGTACGATATTTTCTGAATGTCAATGTCCGCCTGAATCTGCTCCGCGTAATTACGTAACCTACCCGCTGTGAATTGACGATTATTTTGGAAACCTAACAATCCCTGAACCCTGAATTGCGCAGAATCAATGGTTTTGTCATCTGGAACGGCCCCAGTATGACATTGCGACGGAAAGCGGCATTTGTAATCCCCGATGAAGAAGTGGAGGTCGTATACCGTATTGGACGCGATGACCTTGCTCCACGTCGACTGGTCCTTCTTGCGCCGACCACCGCCAATGTTGTGCGCGATAAAGTTTCCGATGGTGAACACACACGCCCTGGCCAGGTTCATTATCCACGAATAGATCTGTCCCGGGTACATGAGATCCCGGTGGATATTGTTCGTGGCATACGCCTCGAATTGATCCTTTCTCGCCGTGCCCATATTGAGATGGATCGTGCCAACCGACGTCTCACTCCTCTCGTCGTTGACGCGACCAAACGTGACATCCTGCCACAGCTTCATCGCGGTCGTCTGGGGGTGGGTGTTGGGGTTCTCGGTGTCGATCTCGATGAACAAGTACATGGTGACGTCGTTTGCCAAAATCCGGTACACCTGACCCGGGGTCTGGTCGTTGCTGAAGCAGGCCTGGTCGACGCCCTTCCAGCGCCAGAGGTCCGCCACCTCCGAGAAAGCCTCGATGTCCGAGATGGATTTGGGCTCCGACATCAGCTTTTCATACTGCATGTCCTCCTCGCGCGTGTGGAAGAATGTGTTGACGCCTTTCATCACGAGCTCAACCAGACTGAGACCGTTGGTAGTCATGTCATGCTTGAGCATTTCGTTGACGACTTCCTCGCGACTGATTTCCGCAATGATGTTGTCGACCCAGTCATTGGGAAAAATCGCATCGTCATCCATTTTGGAAGGCATGGGCACTTTCTGAAATACTAGTCCATTGACTGCTGAACCAACTGCTGTTCTATTAGCTGGTGCAGGTGGGACTGTATACACATGACACACAGGGAGCTCATCGATTCGCGGTCCATGTACAGACCCAGGTGCTGCGCGCCGGGTTGGCATGGGTCGTTGGAAACAATGAGCGTGGCCACGACGCGCTCGTTGTCGCCCCCGTCGTGCACGTGAAACGGGATGGCGCGGCGGGTTGTGCTCTGGTTGAAAAGCGCCGGCAACGGCATAAGCGCAGTCTGCACCGGGAAATACATCACGGGGTGCTGAATTGAGAAGACGATTCCGACGTTTTCGACATCCCTGAAGCGCGACAGTTGGTAGTTGAGGATACGCTGAAAGGACTGCTGTGTCCGGAAGGGTGAGTACGACCCTGTAGACGGCTGGGCCACCGCATGGATGGGTGTTTGTAGGAGCACCCGGGAGTGCATGTTTGTGGAAATGTCGACCACCAGCGAGAGGTCTCGCTCAACCTCGGCGATGTCGATCGACACCGCGTGCAACATATTGATCAGTGATTCTTCCTGCTCCGAGCGGGACACTATGCCGTCCTTCTTTGTCTGAAACGCCTCGCGAATTTTCCGTGGCATGTGCTTCACTTCCATGCACCCGTCGTACCCCTGCCGGCACACCGGGCATCGCATGGACGTGACGAGAAAGTGGAGAGCAATGGCGGACGGGTGGAAATGGTGGCCACATGGGAGTGTGATGGTGTTGTACGCAACGCCGCCAAGGCTCCATTCCTTGGGCAGGTCTTCGATTTCGACTTCAGAGGTGGGATACTGAAATATGCCGCAGTCTACACTGTCGCTTTCCCCGCGTTTTGTTAATAGACACTGCAACGACGTTTTCGGCTCATGTGTGATCTTCCACTTTCGCTCGGAGGGCATTGCATGCGCGCAAATAGATCTTAAATGATGACGTGTAAGTATTATTTATTTCGAGACATACTTGAAATTGCCCAGGGTCCATGGCTTACCCATATCTTTCATTCGAATGTCATTCGACTTCAAGACTTCGTCAATGAAGTTGATGCGCTGGAAAAGTTCGCCATATTCCTTGTTCATGTCATTACGGAGGCCCAAAATCTCCTCGTATAGGCGATGAAAGTCGCTGGTGGTGTCGTCTCGTAGCTGAGAGAGACCGTCCAGGACTGGATGTCCGTTAGAAGGACATGGGGACCCGAGACGTAACGAGCCCACGCTCACAGAACCCGCGTCGATCGTGTCAGTGGCCACTTTCTTTCTAAATTCCTTGACAGTCGAGCCGAGCAGCTCTTGCGAAGCCGTGTGGATTGTCTCCAACGTGGTGAACCCAACACGAGTCACTGACCATTTGCCACATTTGGTAAAGATAGAAACATGTACGTGGCAGGGCGGATCATTCATTGTTACATGGAATGGAGTAGATTGCCACGACCGAATATTTTACACCGTCGAAAAAAATATATATATATCACACAAAAGATAAGTTCAATGCCTGTTTATTGCATGTGTGTTACGTATAATTGACCTCTATTTTCTGTGTTATAGATTGGTACTACCAAAGGTACGGGAGGCGATGTCCTTGTACTTGAAGAAGCCGCCTATTGCGATGAGGTGTGTTTATCTGTGTATGTTACATGAAAAGAATCAGTTGCTAACAAAAAAAAAAACAGGGTTTTTTTTACGAGACGGTTGCCCCTATTTTGTCGGTTGGAAATTCATCGTTAGTGGCAATCAGCACACTTACGTCAGAGATCAACTTCTACACCCGACTTATAAAAAGTTAGTGTCTGCAAAAAACTTTGTCATCTGCTCTAGTGTATGATTCCTGATAATTTCATATTCTGTGTCGGGGTAAATGAGATCTCGCCATGCGTTTGATTCACATGCAAGACGCTCTATCTGGAGCTCCCATGGATAGCCCAGCCTTCGGAACATTATTGATTATGACACATTGATTTATACTTACTGACACGAATACATTGGTTTTTTTATTGGCAGTGAAAGACCCCGCTACGGAGCGCCCGTTATTTGCTACTCGCTCGATTGAATTGGCATGTGAGGCGTGTAAGGCAGAAGGAAAGGCTGAGAGCTGTGTTCATATGTTGCACCTCGTACCCAGCTGGCAGAGCCAGGAAAGGCATCGAAAATTAAAGATTATGATGCAAGATCGTCCAGACCTCATTCAGAGCGAACTGGCCGGGCTTGCGTTCGACTCACTTCAACAAGTTTTCAGGAAAATTGACATAGCGTACATGTTCGATACACCGCCACTTCCCGGCATTCGCGACCAGATGATCTGGACGGTGATTGATCCAGCAGCGGGTGGTCCGCAGAGTGACTATGGAATCGTAAGCATATGCCGCCAAAAAGGATGTATTACGGTACGTTACGCTAAAATCCAATACTCTTCGCATTGCTCCACGAACTTAGTGAGTGAAATTTCCTCGTTGATACTGAACTGGACCACCAAAATCTGGCGCAAATCCAACAGAAATCTTTCAATTTTAGCATAGTTTGATTCGATTTCCAGCTTCATTACCGTTTTCTTTAGAGTTTGATCAACATTCAGCAGTAGAAAGAATATAGCAAGAAGTTCAAGGTGTGAAGCTTTTGCAACGTGGTGATGGAGGGTAGTAAGGTCTGTTGTGTATCGACCGTCGAAGAAAATTCGCGAGATTGATGCGATAGATTCGGTAACCAGTTTAGTCAAGAAAGGTTGCTGGTACGACGAGAATAGCAACTGAATCATATTTGGCATCTTGCCAGATGGTTTTTCAGGTGGTCTGAAGCGACTGACATTTGTGTTTGCACAGGTGCTGGCCATCGATACCTTGGCAGGGTCCAAAGGTAAGTACAGTGTAAATATATTTTTTTTCACGTTAAACACTAACCGTACGATTACAGAACCGGAAAGGCAATTCGCTCTGGTTGAGCGACATATTGAACGCATTCGCGAACACGAACTTTACCGATTATCTCCGATCGTCATCATGGTTGAACGAAATCTTGGATTTGAAAGTGAACACCACGAGAAAGCACTGCGAAATCTTCCAAACTGCCGTCACCGCATTGATCACAAAGCAAAACGTTTCGGGATTCTGACAACAGAGGATGTAAAATACGGCATGGTAACTTTACTCAATTGCATGTTGCGCCAGCAGCAGGTCAATGTTCTCCAGCCTTTGATGTCGGAGGACCCCGAGGGGAACCGTCGGCGCCTGAGAGACCAAATGGGAATCTATTCATACCAATTCAAAGAGGCAACGAACTCATTTTCAAAAGGGCGATCTTCGTTATCGGGCAAAATCGGGGGAATGAAAGATGATATTTGCATTTGTTTGCAGCTAGGTGTTTATTTCAGCAATCAAGAACATATGTACGCGTAGCAACCCCGTCACGTTAACCTTTGGGATTGCATTGATCTGAGTAACAAACAATCGAACGCGGGATTATTGACAATACGAAACACTCATGCACGACACCAACGGCCACCAAGATAACCATTCGTTTTCTCGACTTTGATGGCTCAATTGGAAGTTTTAAATCCAACCCAAACTTTGCGACATTCTTGCAGATCACATACATGAGTGCACAGTGCGCAAAGTATGATTTGAGAAACGGGGGCCACACCAACACCCACAACTGAGACAGGGCGATTGTGAGCCCAATGGTGATGACAGAGCGGGGCCATATTACAAAGGGTATGATTTGCAATCCACGCGTCGACAAGGGAAATGCCTTCATCAGCATTGTTTCTGTCACCATTTTCACACACAAATTTACTCATAAATATGAAAATGAATACGCTTATTTATACGCATCCAATTCCACCCTTGCAGGGTACTTGCAGCAATCCAAAAAATCAAATTCAAATGTAATCTTGTCGGGCTGTCAGGGCAAGGCCTCCTTTCCCGGGGGTCCTGTGTTCGAGCTTTACAAGTTCGAGCACGGGCACCTTCCTTGAAATAGCCAAGACCCGAAGGACTTGGCTAGGACGGGGGGGGTACTGGAAGCAAAGGTACCCTGTTTCTTTTTGCCATATTCGATATAGAAATGCCACCCGCTTATTCCCTGGCAGCCATCGCGGAGTAGGTGGCGTCCGGCACAGCTTCAGACTGCTGCCCACCCTGCATCGTCTGCTCGCGGCCCTGCAAGCTTTGCTCCAAGTCGCTTGCAGTGTGTCCCGTGGCAGACGCTTCTGTGATATGACATACCTTGTACAGGATGGCACATAGGAGTAGTAAGGTAATGATACCGGCAATCTCCAAGACAAGTCTGCTTTCATCGGACGGGATCGCGCGCGTGCTGTGCATGATCTCCACTCCAAGCGTGCTTAAACAGTTTTTTACTATATTACTCAAAATCATCAAGTTTAAGTCCACTGCAAACCCATGCTCATTCCCATTCTGCCTGTCCTGCGCCCAGCAATGACGCTGGCAAGGCAGGCACCACTTGCTCTCCAGCCCAGTGTCTTCACAAATCCCGCCGTGCAATATCCGCTTGCTGACACCATGCAAACCCTTTTCGACAACGGTGTGCCCGTCATGTTCTTCATATGGCTCTTCACCACCTACGCGATCTTCAGACGTTAAAGAGGGACATACGTCTGCTTGGCATAAATGTGGCCGAACTTCCGGAAACTATCCGCTTGCAGGATGTCATCGATCAAAGGCAGAATATGCGGCCCGCATACGAAAATCTGCACACCAGACGCCATATCCCGCACCCGCACAAACGTCTGCACGTTCCAGGGACCCCAGAGATCCTCCAGCCAACGCGAGACGAGTGCTGCCGTGACGGGTCGATGCATCTCGGTCGGCGCGCCGTTGACGGCGACTGTTTCGGGGTTGCGTACTGAGAAGAGAATGAAGTTGCTGCCTGCCTTGGACGTTTCCCGGTCGAGGTGAAAGCGCTGTGAGTGTTGGAAAAGGTCTCCATGGGCATCCCACCACGTCTGCATCTTTATGCGCTCGAGCCAGTGTCGTTCATATGTGACCTGCTTGGCGGTGTTGAGCACCAGCGCAGCGGATTTACACCCCGCAAACGCCGGTCGGAGGAAATCCGTATTTGCTCGCGTGCCTGTGATCTTTTTGTAGAAACGGCGGGGCACAGCGCTTACCATCGGAAGATTCATGCCCTCGAGGGTCATGAACTTGGCCAGCCAGCCCAGGTCCGGCGCCAAGCCAGTGTTGCTCAGAAAGCGCTTGTCGCACGATGCCGCGGCTACAACGAAGGGGACATTCCAATACTCCACGCGTCTGAAGTTGGCCTGAAGCCGATGTGAACGATGCCCGAGACGACCACACAGCTGCAATCCCTTCGACAAGAGAACCAGAGATTTGTTGGACCGCCATTTGTCGCGCATGAGCACGCTGCTGGTGATGGTGCCCACGGCGTATGTCAGAATTAAGCGCGCCACGTCGACGGGCATGGCATTCCCATGGAAGCCTTTCTCGGCTTCACGATATTTCCCGAAGCGCTGGTTGCCAAGACGGGGGTGCATAATGAACGCAAACGAGAGCATCTTCTGCAGAGTACAGCATGGCGTGCTCCAGTTTGCGTCCACGTTACACAGCCGGGTCCAGCGCGGCCGTTCACCATTCACGTTGAGCGGGCGCGCCCCCGGGAACGAAATGGTTGCCGATTGCGGCACGGACACTGCCGTTGTCTGGTTCAGGCCGTCGTCGCTGTCCACCATGGCGTGCCGGGGCAATGTTACGAAAGTTTAATACCGTTTGCACGCTTAAACACGCTATGTTTAAGTCACTTGAAAACAAATGTACACCGCGAAGGTGATGGAGATGTTGGTGCAGGCCAATCGGGATCTGATGCGCACACCCAGTTGCCAGAGCCGGATGGAAGTCATTTTCAAAGAGCAGGTGGAGGAGGCGGAGCGCATGATTGCAGCTGGCGCAGACGTCAACCTCGCGGACAAAAACGGATGGACGCCGCTCATGGAGGGCTGCATCTTTGGTAACTATAATTATGTACAGCTGCTGCTGCAGAACAAAGCCGACGTCAGCGTGCGTGACATCGAAGGCCGGACCGCGCTTGACGTGGCCACCGACAATCAACACCCGGCCATCGTCAATCTCTTCAACTCCATGCATTTTTCGCCATGACTGTGTTCACCGCCAAAACTCCACCCGGACTGTCCGTGCGGGTGGAGAGTGTAAAGTTTGCTGCGGGTGTAGAACCTGCACCCGTAACAATAAAATGCGGGAGAATCCACGCGAATCTCGAATCCACGCGAATCTCGAATCCACGCGAATCTCGATTTCACGCGAATCTCGATTTCACGCGAATCTCGAATC
>Ga0315330_10003007_pt1 | contig 11558 bp, 10 predicted proteins | sample M140m34915metaG_FD_203453 | JGI IMG/M metagenome (GOLD analysis project Ga0315330, IMG submission 203453) | Ammonia-oxidizing marine archaeal communities from Monterey Bay, California, United States - M1 40m 34915 | ecosystem: Environmental > Aquatic > Marine > Intertidal zone | place: USA... | reverse complement strand
AGCTATAGTTTTTGTTATTAATTTAAACATTATCTTCCTCTCGTTTATGTTTTTAATATTGGAACTTAATCACAAATGATTTTTAATTTCAAATAAAAGGCAGTGAAATATGTATAGAAATTATATATATTAACTAAATAAACAACTTTTAGTTGTATTATATTACTTCAGAAATAAGTGGTTTATTATTAAAATAATTACAAATATTATCAACTGCCATCATACTCATTGCTAAACGAGTTTCGTGGGTGGCACTACCGACATGAGGTAAGACAAAACAATTGTCCAGCTTCATATATCTTTCATCAAGATTAGGTTCGTTATTAAATACATCTAAACCTGCTGCATAAATTTTATTATTTTGAAGTGCGTCTATCAATGCATCATCATCAATTGTTGATCCTCTTGATGTGTTAATAACTACAGCATGATTAGGTAACAGACCAATAGTGGTCGCATTTAAAATATGTTTTGTCTCTGCGGTAGCTGGGGTATGAATACTTACAAAATCACATTCAGGCATCATAGAATTTATATCTGAAAAATATTTTGCTCCATCCTCAAGATCTTCTGTAAGCTGATTTCTATTGTAATAAATTATTTTCATACCAAATGCTTTTGCACATTTAGCTGCCATTCTTCCAATTCGACCCATACCAATTATACCAAGTGTTTTTCCGGTAACAGAATTTCCAATCATAAATTTAGTTAGATCAGGTTTTTGATCTTTCCACTTACCAGATCTGACAAGATTATAAGCTTCACCTATTCTTCTTGATGCAGCTAATATTAAAAGGATGGTTGTTTCAGCAACAGCTTCATTTAAAACATTTGGAGTATTAGTAACTTTAATTTTTTTGCTTTCGGCAGATTTAACTGAGATGTTGTCGTAACCCACTCCAACCTGAGCAATAATCTTTAATTTACCATTTAAATCTTTAAAAAAATCTTCTCCAATTTTATCAAACCCTGTTGAAATAAATCCATCATACTCATTAGCCATTTTAACAAGATCTTTATTTGGAATTGGCTCGTCTTTTAAATTAAGAGTTACATCAAAATTTTTTCTTAATTTCTCCTCTGCCCCATCTGATAATTTTCTTGTAACTAGTATTTTAGGTTTCATTTTAATGTGAGTTTCTTGGAAGACCTTTTTTATTAGAAACATCTAAATAACTTCCACGAGAATTAATACAAGCACCATCTTCAAGCTGACCTACTGTATCTCTAAAAATTTCTTGCCAAGGAGTTTGATTATTTGCTTTGAATAGTTTTTTATTTTTTCTTCTTTTCTTAAACTCTGATTGAGAAATCAATAAATCTACTCTTCTTTTATTTAAATCAATTTTCATTTTATCACCTGTTTTTACAATTCCTAAATCACCACCTACAGCAGACTCTGGTGACACATGAAGGATTGATGGACTTTCAGAGGTGCCACTTTGTCTTCCATCTCCAAGAGTTGGTAAGTGTGTAATCCCTTTTTTTAATAACCTATCAGGTGGCTGCATATTAACTACTTCAGCAGATCCAGGATATCCAACTGGTCCACAGCCTCTGATAATTAAAATTGAATTTTCATTAATCTTCAATTTTTTATCGTTTATTCTTTTATGATAATCCTCAGGTCCCTCAAATACTACTGCTTTACCATTAAATACATTTTTATTTTTGGGATCTGAAAGATACCTATCCCTAAATTCTTTACTAATTACTGATGTTTTCATAATCGCTGATGAAAAAAAGTTACTCTTCATAACTAAGAAACCTGCATTTTCTTCTAGACTATTTTTGAAAGTTTTTATTACCTTGGTATCGACATCTATTTTTCTTTTTAAATTTTTACCAACAGTCTTCCCTGTAACTGTCATAATATTAGTGTGAATTTTTTTATTTTTAATTAGTTCTTTCATTACTGCAGGCACACCACCTGCTCTATAAAAACTTTCCATCAAATATTCGCCTGCTGGCTGACAATTAACTAATAGAGGAATATTGTGCCCTAACTTTTGCCAATCAGATAAATCAAATTTAATTCCCATATGTTTAGCTATTGCACTTAAATGAGCAGTACAGTTACTTGAGCCACCTATCGCACTTGCAACAATTACTGCATTTTCAAATGCTTTACGTGTCATAATTTTTGAAGGTGTTAAATCTTCATGAACCATTTCAACAATTCTTTTTCCAGTTTCAAAAGAAATTTGTTCTCGTTCTCTATAGGGTGCCGGTATAACAGCACATCCTGTCAAAGACATGCCTAGAGCTTCTGCAACTGAATTCATAGATGAGGCTGTTCCCATTGTATTGCAATGACCAACGCTTGGTGCAGAAGATGCAACCATATCCATAAACTCATCATAATTAATTTCACCTTTAGCTAAAAGTTTTCTTGCTTCCCATACTACCATGCCTGACCCAGCTAACTTGCCTTTATAAACTCCATCTAACATTGGGCCACCTGATAAAACAATTGCAGGAATATTTACGGTTGCAGCTGCCATTAAGGCTGCAGGAGTTGTCTTGTCACAACCAGTCGTTAGTATTACTCCATCAATTGGATACCCATATAAAACTTCAACTAATGACAAGTAAGATAGATTTCTATCCAACATTGCCGTTGGTCTTTTTCCAGTTTCTTGGATTGGATGAGTTGGAAATTCCATTGGAATACCTCCGGCTCTTCTAATTCCATCTTTTATTCTTTTGCTTAAAGATAAAAAATGTCTGTTACATGGTGAAAGATCACTTCCAGATTGAGCAATTCCAATTATAGGGTTTCCTGATTGAAGCTCTTTTCTAGTTAATCCATAATTTAAGTATCTCTCTAAATATAGAGCAGTCATTTCAGGATCTTTAGGATTATTAAACCATTGTTGACTTCTAAAATTTTTTTTACGTTTTATTGGCATAAATAATTTATAATGGTTTGTTTAGAATATTACTTATATAATAAAAATATGAATAATCTAATAGTTTTAAATCAAAATGACAATGTGGGAGTAAGTCAATTTATTATTCCTGAAAAAACTAAAATACAAGGACATGAAATAAGTACTATTGATCCAATTCCTTTCGGTCACAAAGTTTGTTTAAAATCAATAAACAAAGGTGATCCTATAATAAAATATGATCAAATAATCGGTTTTGCACTAAATGACATCAAGCCAGGTGAACATGTGCATTCGCACAATCTAGAATTTAGAGAATTTAAAAGAGAGTTTAAGATAACTGATAAAAAAAAAATTATTGATGAAAAAGCAGATACTTTTTTTAATGGTATTTTAAGAGATAACAGTCAGGTAGCTACAAGAAATTATATTGGAATTGTAAGTACGGTCAATTGTTCTGCTACTGTCACTAAGATGATTGTAGAAAAAATTAAATATTCAAATATTTTAAAAGATTATCCAAATATTGATGGTATTGTTCCTATTACACATTCAACTGGTTGTGGGATGAATACAGCAAGTGAAGGTATGCAAATTTTTCAAAGAACAATTGATGGATTTAAAAATCATCCAAATTTTTCACATGTTTTTGTAATTGGTTTAGGTTGTGAATGTGCACAAGTAAGTTTATTTGATGAGTCATTGAAAAAACATAATCGAATTCATTTTTTAACAATTCAGGATGAAGGTGGAACAAAAAAAATTGTTGAGAAAGTATTTTCACAAATTAAAAATTTGCTTAGTGAGGCTAACAAGGTGAAGAGAACTTCACAACCCGTAAGTCACTTAACCTTAGCATTACAGTGTGGTGGGTCTGATGGATATTCTGGTATTACAGCTAATCCAGCATTAGGAGTTGCTGCTGATCTTTTAGTTAAAAAAGGTGGAAGTTCAATTTTATCTGAAACTCCTGAAATTTATGGTGCAGAACATTTACTAATAAATAGAGCTAACTCAAAAGAGACAGCGGATAAATTAATAAAGAGAATTGAATGGTGGAGACATTATACTTCTATCAATGATAGTTCGATGGATAATAATCCAGCTCCTGGAAATAAAAAAGGGGGCTTAACAACTATTTTAGAAAAATCTTTAGGTGCAGTTGCAAAAGGAGGTAACTCTATATTGCAAGATGTTTTGCTATATGCAGAACCTTTAAGAAATAAAGGATTTAACTTTATGGACTCTCCAGGTTACGATCCAGTATCAGTTACTGGCCAAGTAGCATCAGGAGCAAATGTGATTTGCTTTACTACAGGTAGAGGTTCATGTTTTGGATGCAAACCAGTTCCAAGTTTAAAACTATCAACTAATTCTGCTATGTATGAAAAAATGTCAGAAGATATGGATATCAATTGTGGAACAATTGCAGAAGGTAAAGAAAAAATAGAAGAAGTAGGTCAAAAAATATTTGAACTAGTAGTAGCTACAGCTTCTGGTAATAAATCAAAAAGTGAAATTAACGGCTATGGTGATGAAGAATTTAATCCTTGGCAAGTTGGTGTTGTAATGTAAATATTTTTAAAATATTTACTCACTTTAACAGCATGACAAATATCAAAAAACCACCTCTAGTGAAGATAATTTTATTATCTAGCACAGGTTTTTTTATGTTTGTGTGTATGGACTCTTTAGCAAAATATCTAGGAGAGGTAATGCCAATTACTCAAGCTGTGTGGGGAAGATTTTTTTTTCACTTTATAGCTTTGATAATTTATTTTTTTATTTTTAGACCAAAAATTAATTTAACAAAAAATTTTAAAGTTCAGATATTAAGATCTATACTAATGGTTACAGCTACTTTTTTTATGTTCAATTCTCTACAGAGATTTGATTTAGTTGATATTTATGTAGTTTTTTTTTCCGCACCATTAATTGTTGCCATGTTATCAGCGATTTTTTTAAAAGATGTTTTAACCTTAAAGGGCTTATTATTAATGGTAATGAGCTTCGGATGTATCATATTCTCACTTGGTCCAAGCATGAAAGTTTTAAGTCCTGAATTAATTTTTCCATTAGTGCCCCCGATATGTTGGGCTCTTTATCAATTTTTCACTAAATTAATTTCTGGAAACAATGATCCTTTTGCGTCAATTTTTTATACAGCTATTACAGGAGCTATTATTTTCACTATTTATGTATCATTAAACTGGATACCACTTGAAAAAAATAGTTATTGGTTACTTTTAATTTTATTAGGTTTGGCAGGTTTTATAAGTCACTTTATGCTGATATACGCTATTCAGTTATCTAATTTATCTTTTGTGACTAATTTTCAATACTCACAGTTAGTATGGTCAACGGTAATTAATTTTATAATATTCGGAGTTCCAATTGACATTAATAAAATTTATGGAGTAGTTGGAATAATTATTTTTGGAATTTTATTTATTCGTACAGAAGGAAAAAAAAAGAAAATTAAAGTTTAATTTTTTTACCTGATTTTGCACTTTTTGTTATCGCTGCAAAAATTTTAAGTGAAATCAAACCGTCATTTCCATTTACCTTTGGTCTGATTTTTTTAAAAACTACATCTGCAAAATGATCAATTTGATTTACTAAAGTACTATCATCTTTTTTATTTTTGTCTTCATTTACTAAAATTTTATTCCACCAACTTCGTTCATTTTTATAAAACCAGTATTTCAAATTTGGAAATTGAAGTGACCCTTTAGTACCACCAATCATATATGCAGATTGATTGGTTGTAGGATAAGCAGGATTTTCTCCAGCTGTTAACTCATAACTCCACGGTGCAACAATTGTGTCTGATAAATTTAATGTACAAAGAGCACCTGAATTAAAAACCAAACTAATTGTTGCTGTATCCTCTACTTTAAAATTTCTGGTTTTATTGGTTGTAAACGCTTGAACATATTTAATTGAACCAAGTAAATAACAAATCATATCAATGTCATGGACAAGGTTAATTCCTAAAGGACCTCCCCCTTTACTTACTCTCCATTTTTCATTGTAGTACTCTTTATGCTTATAAAGCCAACACAGCACATTTGCTGAAACAATCTTACCTAATTTACCTTTATCAATAAGGTTTTTTACTTTTGATACTATCGAGTTATGTCTTCTATGATATCCAATTAATAAAGGTGTTTTATTTTTATTCGCACTACTAATAATTTTTTTAGCAGAATTAATGTTATCTGAAATAGGTTTCTCTAACAAAACTGGTATTTTATTTTTTAGAAAACTAACTGTATGCTTTTCGTGTAATTGATTTGGTGTAGCAACAATTACTGCGTCTAAGTTTTTTGAGTTTAAAAGTTCATTTACACTTGAATACAATGGGATGTTATATTTTTTTGATAAATTTTTAGCGTTATTACTTATATCTACTATAGAATGAAGGTTAGCTTTTTTTGATTTTGAGATAGCTTTGATATGCTGAACACCCATCAATCCAGTACCTACAATAGATATATTAATTTTTTTATTCATTTTATGAAATATTTATTTTTGTAAAGTACTTATAAAGTTTATTTACTTTAATTAAAGTGCTTGGAAAATTTTTATTATTAGGAGCATCTGGATACTGTTGAGTTTCCAAACAAACACCCTGATAAGGAGCGAGTTTATTTTTATATCTTAAACCTTGACTAGTATATAGCTGTACCCCTGGAAGATTTGAGTAAAAGTCCAGTTGGATATTTGTTTTTTTATTTTTTAGTGAGGCTAAATAATTTTTTGAATTTTTTTTAATGCAATATGTCAAATCAAATCCTAGTTGATTTATTGTGTTTGATGCTCTGTTTATAGTTTTGTTTTTTTTAATATTTATTTTTTTTCCAATATTTTGAAATATATTAAAATCATTAATAGTGTTTTTAACCTTTTTAATTTTTCCAGTTGGGATTAATTTATTAGTTACTTCAAGATATTTTTCAGAGTTAATTTTTAAATCATGATTAAAAATTGTTTTTTTTTTATTTTTATTCAAATTCCAATAACTATGGTTTGTTAAATTAACATGAGTTAGCTTATTTGATTTATATTGATATTTGATAAAAAAACTTTTGTTCTTAATTTCAAAAATACACTCTGCATTCAAATCTCCTGGAAAACCTTGATCTAGATCTTTTGATAATAATTGATAGATAATTTTTGTTTTTGAATGATTGCGTATTTTCCACTCTAACCTATCAAAACCTATTTTTCCTCCATGTAGAGTATTTTTTCCCTCATTGCCATTAAGTTTATAAATTTTATTTTTAATATTAAATTTTGAGTTTGATATTCTTCCTGCATACCGACCACAAGTAGCGCCTACATAAAAATTTTTACTAGCATAATTTTTTATAGATCCTAGATTTAGGATTAAATTTATCTTCTTTTGCTTGTCATAAACTTCATACAAACAGGCACCGATATTAATTGATTTAACTCTTAAATACTTATTTTGTATCGTTGAGCTTTGGACTTTCACAAAGCCTATTACAACCAGCCTTTATCAACTATGTAAGATTGATTAGTACATCCAGATGATTGTTCTGACGAAAAAAACAATACTGTTTGAGCGAGTTCTTTTGGCATTAATTTTTCTTTTAAACACTGTCTCTTCATCAATTCTTTTTCAGACTCGTCATTTAACCACAGATCAATTTGTCGTTGAGTCATTACCCATCCAGGTACAACTGAATTAACTCTAATATTAAATTCACCTAAATCTCTTGCAAAAGATCTAGTTAATCCAACCACTCCGGATTTTGCAGCAGTATAAGCAGCCATACCTCCTTGGCCCACCATCCAAGATGTTGATCCCATATTAATAATTGCTCCACCACCATTGTCTATCATTGATTTTTTAACTGATTGAACGCTAAAGAAGAAATGTCTTAAATTTACATTCATTCTTTCATTCCAATATTCTTCAGTTACGTCATCAATATTATGTCTAGTATCATTAGCAGCGTTATTAATTAAGATATCTATAGGCCCCTTATCACTAATAATATCGGCTATAGTCTTTTGAAGTTCTTTTATATTTAGAAGATCACACTTAATATATGTTGGTAAACTAAAATTTTTATTTTTTATTTCTTCAATTAATTTTTTTGACTCGTCTTCATTAATATCTATGAAATAAACTTCAGATCCTTGTTCACAAAAATGTTCAACAATTGAAGCTCCAATTCCTGATCCTCCACCTGTGATAAATACTCTTTTATTCTCTAAATCGTAATATTTTACTCTCATTATAATTCTAATTCTTTAGCAAGATCACCAATTTTTGCTCCGCCTGCCATCAATCTTTTTACTTCTTCATTACCAAGATCTGCAGACAGTCCTGAACCAATTACTTCCCCCAAACTTAAAAAAGTAAATCGATCAGCTATGAGACGTGCATGAATTTCATTGTGTGTAATAAGTATAATTGCAATGTTTCCAAAGTTTTGAACTTTTTTAATTGTTTTTAAAACTTCCATTTGCTGTTTTTGACCTAATGCTGATGTAGGTTCATCTAATATTAGTATCTTTGCACCAAAGTAAATTGCTCTTGCAATAGCTAAAGTTTGTCTTTGTCCACCTGACATTGTTCCAACCGGTTGGTTCGGGTTTGCAATGTTAATTCCAATTTTAGACATTTCTTCTGTTGTTATTCTATCCATCTCATCCATTTGTAATAAACCAAATGGGCCAGGTCCTTTTTTTATTTCACGTCCAAGAAAAAAATTTCTTGTTACTGAAGTTAGGGCATTGAGTGCTAAATCCTGATAAACAGTACCAATACCCGCATCAGATGCTTGACGTGGTGAAGTAAAATTAACAATTTCTCCATCAACTTTTATTTCTCCACTTGTCATAGGGTGAACTCCAGATAACACTTTGATCAAAGTTGATTTTCCAGCTCCATTGTCACCTAAAAGCGCATGAACTTCGCCTGGATAAACATCTAATGAAACGCCATTTAAAGCAGTAAATGATCCAAATTTTTTTACTAAATTCTTTATTTCAATTAATGGTTTTTTATCCATTAGATATTTCCCATAATTCGTTTCCTAATATTCTCATTTGTAAAGGCAGCAGTAACAAGAACTGCTCCAAGGAACACTCTATAGAATGATCCATCAATTCCAGGAATATAAAAGAAAGCTTCTTTTGCTATTCCAAAAATAATTGTACCTAGGATTATTCCTCCTATTGTTCCAAAACCTCCTGTTAGCACAACACCACCAATAACCGCTGCAGCGATTGCCTCTAATTCTTTTAAGTTACCTTTAGCTGTATCTGCAGTATTCACTTCAAATACTTGACATGCAGCAAACATAGTTGCACAGAATGCGGTATTCACAAATAATGCAATCTTAACTTTGTTTGTTGGTACACCATTAGCCTTTGCAGCATTAAGATTTCCACCAGTTGAGTAAATCCAGTTACCTGCTTGAGTTTTACTCAAAATGAAATAACAAATAAAAGCAACAAGTCCCCAAATCATTAAACAAGAATACATTCCTTTAGCAAAAATGTTTCCAAAGTTATTTACATTCCAGTCTACTGTGTAATATAGCCAATTAAATACTGGCTCCATAATGTCACCTCCAAAGAAATTAGCGACTGGTCTTGCAGTAACTATGGTGTCGATGTAAGCTTTTGCTATATCAATATCGGTAACAGCTTTTGCCGCAACTTCTGGAACATTAACTCCAGCTTCTATTTTCTTTGTCAAAATTTCTACCATTGAATCATTGCCAGATTTTTTTGCTCCAGCTAAAGATTTTTCTAAGGTTGCAATCATTTTTTCAGAATTCATGGCAGTTTTGTAAGCTGCAACGTTTTCGTTAATATATGTTAATCGTTCACTTAATTTTGCAACCGTACTCGCGGGTACAGTACTTAGAATTTCTAATAATTGGTCATTTGGTAGAGCTTTAGCCGCATCTCTTTCCATTTCTCCAAGGCCTGGTACATTTATAATATTTTTGATATCTGGTAAATCTGTAACAGTTGTTGATCCAGCAGTTTGATCAGGAGCTCTATTAAATGCTCTATATGATACTTCTGTTAAACCTCGTAAAAAGAAAAGTCCACCTAGTGTAACGATGAAAGAAGATATTCCGCTCTTAACAATTATCCATCCTTGTATCCATCCAAAAGACAAAGTCATACATAATGTAATTAATATTGCTAATAATGGTGAGACATTTCTAATTTCAAATAATCTTAAACCCTCAAAATGAAAACCTCCTTCAAAAGATATGTAAGGAATAACAACAGCAAAACCCCATTTTAGTATCATTGCCATACAACCACCGGCAAATCCAATCATTGAACCAACAGATAGATCAAATTCACCTGCAATAATTAGCATCCCAGCAGCAAGTGCTACGATTCCTAATTGAGCAATTACTCTAAAATTATTTCTAATTCCTAAGGCATTAAATCCTTCACCAGAAAAAGGATTAAGTGAAAATTGTCCCTCTGGTATAGAAAAGTACCCCAACATACAAAAAAGCAAAATCATTACACCAAGAGGCCCAACCTCTGGACGAGACATTATTGCAGAATACCATTTCTTTTCACCTTGTCGGTCTGACTCTTGCCTTGGTTTGTTTGTTGTTGATGTATTCATTTTAAAAAAAAGAATTGTTAATTTTATAAAAAAAAAGGGCCGATTAAATAATCGACCCTTTAAATTATATTAAATTATCTATCAATTCCTGCAAGAGCAGCAACTGAAGAAGCGTTAGACTTATCTACGAAGCCAGGTCCTGAAGGGATGTTAGCTCCTGGAAGAAGTCCAGCACTGTTGTTGTACAAGTGTAATACGATAACTGGCATATAACCTTGTAATCTTTGTTGTTGATCGATAGTGAAAGAAACTCTTCCAGATCCGATTAAGTCCATAACTGCAGGACTTAAGTCAAAGCAAGAATGGTGCACTTTCATACCAAGATCAGCTAAAGCTTTATCAACAGCTTCACATACGTGAGGTCCTACTGAAAGGATCGCATCAACATCTTTGTTAGCTTGTAAAGCAGCAGTAGCTCTAGTTTGAATAGTTGCAGGGTCAGATGTAGTATCAGTCATTTTCATAGGAACAGCTGAACCGTAACCTTCACATCTGTCTACAAGAGCTGTGTTGTATGCTTCTTGAATCATACAAAGTGCTTTAGAAGCACCTTCAGCTTTTGCTCTTTCACCAGCTTTTTGTCCAGCAAGTAATTCAGGCTGACCAACGTGCATAAGAGCACCTAGGCTAGCAGAAGACTCTAAACCAGAGTTCATTGTAATTACTGGAACACCAGCAGCAACAGCAGCTTTAATAGCTGGTCCTAATGCATCTGGATCTGGTAAAGAAATTACCATACCATCTGGTTGAGTAGCTGCAGCAGCTTGAATTGAGCTTGCCATATCAGCCATATCAGCAGAAGGGTTGTAGATATATTCGAAGTCAGCACCGATTGCTCTAGCTGCATCTTCACCACCTTTTTGAACTACTGGCCAAAAAGGATCTTTTCCTTCACCATGAGTAATCATGACATATCTTTCAGCGAAAGCAGAAGTTGCAAACAATGCAAGAGCTGCAATCGAAAGTATAAGTTTTTTCATTATTTCTCCCTTTTTTTTATGTTTTTAAATTAATTTAAAAAA
>Ga0315330_10003004_pt1 | contig 11560 bp, 9 predicted proteins | sample M140m34915metaG_FD_203453 | JGI IMG/M metagenome (GOLD analysis project Ga0315330, IMG submission 203453) | Ammonia-oxidizing marine archaeal communities from Monterey Bay, California, United States - M1 40m 34915 | ecosystem: Environmental > Aquatic > Marine > Intertidal zone | place: USA... | reverse complement strand
AAACTCGCCTTGATATGCATGCATACGAAGACCACATCAATCGCAATCCCGGTCAAAATAGAGGCCCCTATGTGGTTGTGGACGACGGCATTGTTGGCTCTGCAGTGGCTCGAATGTTGCACGATCACGGGTTTGAGGTGTGCATTGCTGCCTCTACCTCCAACAGGCAACAAACCTACGCTTCACTGAATGCAGATGAAGGCAATACGTTCCCCTCTTGGATGGAAGAGCGAGTCGCTTCGATGTGTGAACAAAATGACATCGATACGGTCGGTGACGTAGCTGAATTGCTGCGCGATGGGATCACCGTATCGGACGCTGTGCCCGAAGGGGGCCTCGTGGTCCACGAAGGGGATGTGGCAAGCGATGAGGTGGAAGAACTGGCCTTGCTCATGCACGCATCGATGTGGCAAGCGGTTGGCAAAGTGTGGCAACTTAACACCGCAGTCAAGCGTCCAAGCGGCTCAATTCAGACCAAGTTGACTTAAGATTTTGACTAAGGTTGTCTCACCAATACGTACTTGATTTTTTTACCGATTCGTTGCTTACGGACGGCATACCCTAGGTCATTTCCAACTGTTTCAATGTGTTTCATTCTCTCTTCGATCAAGTTCTGTTTGGCAGTCTCAATTGCTCTCTTTTGACTTTCAACCAGTGTTCTTAACGCATTCGTATGCTCCACCGCTAGGCTCGCCTTTCCATCCTCAATCCTCTTGATTGTCCCTTCAAGTTCCTCAGAAATCTCTCTTTCAGTGGCGAGGTATGCTTGACTAAATTGAGCAGAAAAAGCTGTTACATTGCCTCCCGAGTTCGATCCAATTCGGTACGAACCGCTCCTCCATGCGAGTTTAAATCCATTCGAGAGAGTAATTTCAGGTTTTTCTGATGCGAGTATTTTCTCGATTGATGTTGCAAGATTATTGAGGAGTTCAATTTCGGCATGAGTGTCGAGATCTTGGACCAGAGATTGTCTTAATTCATTCCATTCTTCCACAAGTGGAAGTGGGCTTTTCCAAGAGAGATTGAGCGCTCTTAGGGCTAAATGTATCCCTCGTAGGTCTGTTATCGGTCGCGTGGCTTCAACCCAGTTCCAGTTGTTGATTCGTCCTCGTGCACAGGGCATTCAACCACCTCTGCTGGTGTTTACCGTCGATTTTGCCGCCGTTCCCGAGGCTATTCCCGCAGCTGGCTCATGAAATTCTGTCCGCAGCACCACGTTGTTGACATCGGCCAATTCGCCTAAAATTCGATTTAGTTCCTCTTCAGTGACTTCGCCGCTAATCCCGGTGGCAGTGGATGTCATGGTTCCATCCTCATTGAGGACGATCTCAATTGTTTCTTCATTGCACATGAATCGCTTACAGCAACAGAATATTTCGTTCTTTTGGTTTTCCTATGGCATTCGTAAATCAAAATGGTGGGCCCGCTGCTCCGTACCCAATAACACTCCGCGTGCCTAGGTACGCCTCACAGAGCAGTTGTGAGGACGAGCCCGTTTTATGTCATTCTGTTACCCAGTAGGTTCCATCATTTCCACAGCCCCGAAGAGCAGTTAACCCACCTAAATGAATTACTTAAATGTTCATGTAGCACTCTGATTCCCAATCCATTCTCTGATTTCTGAATCAGGATACCCGTACAATTCAATAGTCCCATCTTGGTTAACAACGATTTCAACTTCATTTTGTTCGATCAGCTCCGAGAGAGAATACCTCCCAGTTGGACAGTGCACCATTTGGTTTGTGGAACCTCTCCATCGCAAGTTTACATTTCGCTGCGATTCAATGTATCGACCTGTCACCACAATGTCGCTCGAATCGAAGCATGCTTGCATGGTTTCATCAAATTCTTCCGGTTCATATCCAGTGTACATGAACACTGTAAGCCCCGCTGCTTTGACAGATTGAATCAGTTCCAGTGTAGCATTTGCTTGTTGCAATGGCTCCCCTCCAAGAATGGTGATTCCTTCAATCCCTTTCACTTGCCGAATTTCTTCGACCAAATCAGCAATGGTGACTGGAGTACCCCCCTTAGGCCAAAACTGCTTATTCCAGCATCCTTCACAAGCTAAAGTGCAACCTTGTGTCCATATGACATATCTAAGGCCTGGACCGTAAATTGTACTGTGCTCTGATCGATGACCGATCCACATGACAGTTTCCTCAACCTCAATCATCAAATTCACGCGACCATTCTTTGTTAGTTGGAAAAGAGGGGTTATCTTCGTTCACCTACCTGCGAACGGCTTGGTAGACAATTTTTTTGCCTACCATTCGTTTTCGAATTTCAAACCCTCGCGCAGCAAGTTTCTCCTCGATTTCCTTTGTAACTTCGACAACTCGTTCTTTATTCGCAGATTGAATGGCGTTTTGCTGGCCCTCGATGACGGATCGAAGCGACTGGACTTGTTCAGCCGAAAGGATGTCTTTTTGCTGTTCAAGTGTTTGGATTGTCTTGTTCAATTCATTCTCAATGAGTTTCATGTTCTTGTCATACAGTTTTGATATTGACAGAACTGTCTGCTGCAATCCCGATTGTGTTCCTGCTGGAGTGCTCAATGAATATCGTCCTCGGTTGATTGTGAACCTCATGGTTCTTCCTTCAACCTTGACGTTGATTGTCGAAGGCATAACTGCCGTAGCGAGGGACTGCAATAGTCTCGCATATTCATTGTTGGCGATGATGGTGTTCTGTGTACCGATTGCTTCCGAAGTTGCTGCTTTTGCTCGTCGTATCTCATGAATAATCTCAGGGGCATCCCATGTGCCGCCCGCTTCTCTGATTGCCATGTCCAAACAAAGGACATTCGTGATTGGCAGATGGACTTGGACATAGACGGTGCTCACGAAGACCCACTCCCTGTGGATTGTTGGTTTTTTGATTGAGTGGTGTTTTTCCGGGTTGAAGGTGGCTCATGATACTCAGAGGTTGTTGTGGCTTTGGCCAAGTCATCGACGAGTTCCCCTAGGATCTCCTCAAGCTCTACCATGCAAGCCTCACCCTTAATATCGTGAGTTTCAAACTCAATTCGACCGTCGTCGTGCACAATAATACGTATATTTTCTTCTGCCATAGCGTCACTCCCCACAATTCAAAATTTAATTCCTTGCCGCTACGAGTTCAGCGTTAATCTCTTTGGCGAGTTTCTCTGCTTCTTCAAAATCATCCCACGATTTGATGGCGAGGTACTGTGCCTTGTCAAGCGAATAAAGTCGACCAACCGATGGCCGATCTGACGTAGGAAGCGAAGGATGTTCAATTTTCGTTGTCTTGTTTTTTCTTTCAATATCGGAGTCTTCTCCGTTTTCAAGATCGCCCAACAATTTGATCGCATCCTTCATCGCCTCGCTCCACGTTCGCAAAACTGCGGCATCGCGAATTTCATCGGAGTTTTTCTGTTGTGCATTTTCAAGTTTTTTCGCAGTCTTCTTTCCCTTCGCACCATGAGTATCTAATCGTTTCAAAAGATAATCAGTGTTTTTGGTTGCTTTAGAAACAAACGAATCAAATTGGCGTTCAACGAGAGATAATCCAGCCTTCTTTGGTGCGTTAGGGGGCGAGTTGGTCCATGTCCAATTCACAGATTTAGTCAATGGTCCTATTTGAGGCCGCTTAGAAGCATGGGGCTCAAAATTCTCAATCCGTTCTTTCGACCATGGTGTCACGGTTTGGACTCCTAAGTCAATCGATTCGTTTTCGACGACTGTTGCCGTTGTAGCACCATCTCTAAGGCGGACATTCATCGTCTCATCGAGTTCAGAAAGTGAGATGTTTCTCTTAAGAGACCATTCGGGATTTTTTGCTATTGCATCGATGCGAGATGCCAAGGCTTTGCATTGATTTTTATCAAGCCTTAACGCAACTTGATGAGTGGACTGAAGTTTGGCGTCAGGAATCCAATCGAACAACCAACCTAGTACCTTAGTCGAGCTAAGAATTGCCGCCATTGATTGAGCATATTTGTGGACTGTAACATCCCCAGTTTCTATTTCTCCTGGTTCGGCTAAGATGGTCGTAGTTGATTTCTTTTGAATTTGAATATCATACAGCTCTTTCAAGTCATATGCAGTGAATCCGATGCTCAAGTAATTCTCAACTCCATTGAATCCGTCTAACAACCTGCTTGAGCCTTGCGATAGTGACACAGACATGTGGTCATTTTCAGGTAGTGGTATCAATTTGGCTGAGATCTTTTCGATGTCCTGGGGTGATTTCAAGTGTGCAGACACTCGAGTCTCTTTCCGAGCGCCATGTGTGGTCCAAAACAGCCACGAGGCGTAATGTGCTTGCATCTTTGTCTGTTCAGAATTCAGTTCGAGGCCCCATGCAATATCTGGCACTCTCAGGGCGCGATCGAGTGGAGTGCTCTGTTGCATCAACAGACCTTGTGCCGTTGGTCTTTGTGCATCCACAAGAACCAAACTTGGAAGAGCATGAGATGACTGCCGACAAAGTATATTGTCAGCCATTTCTGCGTCACCATTCCTCGTCCACGCATCAAACCCGTCTGCATCCAGCAGAACGTAAATCCTGACTCCGGAACGAGCCGCTTGCAAAAGTTCGTCTTTCAACACCTCGTCAATTCGTGGAGTCGTGATCATGATTGTTTCTTTGGCGGTTTGAAACATTTCCGCGATTCTATCAAGTATTCCATTTTCGCCAGAGTTGAAAAACGGCTTATTGGATGACGATACGGATTTGTTGGGTTCTTCTTGGATCCATATCGTGACTTTTTGATTCCCACGAACCTCCGTCGAATTCCCCTTGACATTCTGAATTGCAGTCATTGTCTCACCTCTGCGCCAATTGCCTGAGACAAGTCCTCAGATGCATGGAAGAACCACTTCGCACCATCAGGTGCTTCAAGTGAATCCATCAGCGATTGCCTCATTTTAATATCAAACTCTAGTGAAAATTCTTCCAGAGCAGACTTCTTAGACAGTGCTTGAATAAGTGTTGCCACTTGTTTTTCAGTTCGATGGATGGCATCGTTTTGGTTCCAATACAATGTACTTGCCCATTCCCGTGCAGTTTCAAGACTACGTGCTCGTAATTGTATCCCTTCGAGAGCACCTCGCTCCCAGTATCCAATTGGTTGTTGTTCAACAGATCCAAATAACAAATCCTTTTTCATACCATGAATCGCTTGTTTATCATTGAGAGATGATATGTCGGTTCGGAGGCAATTGCTTTTCTCATCCCAAGTCTGTGAGCCTTCAAGGTGGTTCGAAAGGACATCTGAAACAAGGCCTTGCATCTGATTTTTTGCCGGAGGCCTGGCAACTTCGAATGCGCCTTCTGCAGAGACCGCACCTTTTCTCATGCCTTTCAAAGGCCCACTGAAGGAAAACTCTGGGGCTTTGTTCTCAAGGCCCCAAGAACAAGAAATCCGGCCCTGTGTCGAGAGTTCCGGATGCTCTTGAACAGCAGGGTCCCGTTTCATCCATCTTACCCACCAACTTGGAGGCCTGAATCTGCATCGGTTGGTTGAATCTAAAATCGATTCATGAACAGCACCTTCCTTCCGAAGATTCTGGACTAAACCGCCTCGATGAGTTTCGCCGATTGAATTTGAGCTGATTTCGATGTCAGACCACGCTTCAATGTGGATTATTTTCAACCCAATCGGTTGTTGGGCTTCAATCACCCAAAGGCGATGAGGGCCGTCTTCGTGGTCCAACACCATCCCATCATTTGAACAACGTTTTCCTTTTTCGGTAAGTTGGCCATCTTGCCAAAGACTGTGCGCCCTTTCACCCTCCTCTAGAATTCGCTGCCAAGTGTTCGATTTCATGCCCAACATTTCTCTGATGGCCTCTCCCTCGCGCCCTGAAACTTTCCCCTTGTGTTCATCGGAGGCGATCTTTGCAATCAATCGAAGATCGTTACGAACTGTTGTTCTGAGAATCGGCATTGAGACATCCAGAACATGGATGTTGCAATCGGTTGTGAGTTTGAGTTTCATGCTTTCTTTCTCCAATAATTGTTTGATGTACCTAAGGACATATCTTTTGCGAGCCTCTTGAGCATTGGATCGAATGCTTTTGTGTAATTCGCTTTTTTGCCCACGACAAACATGGCCTCTCTTGCTCGAGTGAGGCCAACGTTTGCTCTGTTAGGGCTATCCATATTGCCTTGCCGATGGACGTTTCGCAAACTGAATATAACCACATCGGCCTCTTGCCCTTGAAATTTGTCAACTGTGGAACAGAAAATCACTACTTTTCTGCCGTTTTTGAATAGAACATTCGCACGAGTGCCACGGAGTCCAGAATTCCATTTTTTCAAGACTTGATTTGCCGCCTCCCTCAAAAGTCGACTTTGGTTCACGTATGGTGTGAGCAACACGAGTGACGAATTTTTGAATTCAATGGCTTCTAGTGAATCAAACCAATCTAAAAACGAGGATAGAATGTTCATAGCCTCGCGAACCTCGGCTGCGTTTCCCCTTCTGTCCTGATGACCATCTTTCACATCGATCCAATACCGTCGCTCCTGCTGGCGAAGGGTGCTTTTATTGGTCAAGAAAGTAAAATTCACTCGCGAATTAAGGGTTGAATTCGCATCCTGTAACCGCTCGCCACCATCACTTGCCTGATAGAATTCAGTTCGTGGAAATTTGGAAATGCTCCAGTGCATGCGGTGCTGGTGTCGAATCGATTCAAAGCGTGTGTTTTTTGCTTCCTCTGGAAAACCACTGCTCAATGTCGTCATACGTCGGGGCGCGAGTTGTTCGGGTGCTGCGCCTCTCCCTTCTTGACTCATGAAACCATATTGTAATGATTCAAGAATCGATGGTAAGGAGAAGCAACGGATTTTCTCCACTTCTATGGCCCACTCCTCGGCATTGCTGGAACATGGTAGGAGGGACTTTGTTTCGTTCAGATACTTCGTCCTCAATTCAATATTTTCAGAAGTCTGCATTTCATATACCCTTTGAATTCGCCATGCAACTTGCTTCCCCCAAGTTGTTAACTCAGGCCCAAGTCCTCTCGGGTTTGAAAAAGGATTCCTCCCTCTTTCTTCTCCCTCAAATCGGTGTTGTAAGCGTAATTTCTCTAAACTTAATCGATATTTCAAGCGCTCTGGTAAATACTTTGAGATACTTTTCATGGTATCTTTGTCCATCATATCCCTTGGTAAATGACGGCTTGAAAGGAGAAGATTACCAAACTTTGCGGCCAAACTTTCGCTAATAACGACGATTTGGCATTCCATCATTGCTAAACGTATGCGACCAATGGTTTGCCAGTCTTTTTCGCTTAATTTTTGAGTATTAAAGGACTTCACAGTTTTGTGATTGATATCTTCGACGCTTGGTGCAATGAAACCGATTGTGGTTTTCTTTAACAGATGATCAAAATAGGATTTATCGTTGCGTTCCATTCGCGCAGTCCATTCCTGCTGCATGGCCGAAACAACAGGTGCTTTCTCGACGAGTAACCTCGGCACTCGATTCAGGGTAAAATCGTCGTATGTATTCTTAATGTTCAAACAGGCTTTCCTCAATGCTTCTGCATTGACCTCGTCTTTTGATTCGAGCAGGTCCAACATTCCTGAAATATCTTCTTGATTGGTAAACGGCGGAAGTTGAGCCACATCGCCTACAAGGACCCATTTTTTGCAAAAAATAGCAGGGACTAAGAACTCGGTGAAGGTAGTTTTAGAGGCTTCATCGATAATTAGTACATCAAAGAGTGCCTTCGGGGGAGCATGATTCTCACTGTCGGTCAAGACCTTCTTGATGTGGGGGTGTTGAACAACAGTCCCCATGGTAGCGCAGACTAGATTCGATCTTCTGAAGACGATGTCTGAGAGTTCAGCGTCAGATAAACCATTGGCCGCTTTCCCAAGTTTTTCTCTCAATTCGTCTACTTGTTCAGGCTCAGTCCATTCATGGATATCGGAATCATACACAAGAGCATCCCGATCATCAGGGTTATTACGCCAGCGTTTTGAGTTCACAAGTCGAAGAGGTTGGACTAAATCATTCCTCGCAAAACGAGAAAGTACATTGTCAATGGAGGCTTGGGTGTTACCACATAAAAGAATTTTAGGACTTCCATTGGAGTCAGACAATAATTGTAAGATCAATTCACCAATAGTCTCGGTTTTTCCTGAACCGGGAGGCCCCTCGAGCAATGAGAAATCAGGACTTGATAGGGCTTTCAAAATGAAATTCTGTTGTTCTTTCGACCCCTCGGCTCCACTTGCCACACGTGTCTTCCAACTCGTTACTGGGCCCCTCCTTTTGTCAAACTTAGGCCATGGTTTGATGTATTCGAGTTCCAATGATGTGGTAAGGTCCATGAGTGGAATGTGATGAACCAATGGAGCACCTTGGAGCCGTTCAATGGCGGTTTTTTGATTAAGGAGATCGCCGACGAATGTTGGCAATTGTAAATTACGCCCGTTTGGGTCTTTGTTAAGACGAAGGATGCGGAATTCCCTATTGCGCTCATAAATTTGAAACGTGGTTCTCCTATCATCAACGAGTTCCCGTATATCACCGCTCTCAAAGAGTGCGTCCAGAGGATCATACACTGCGTCACCTTCAACATCAGAGGTAAGTTTCACCCAAAATCCGTCTGTTTCTTGCACCTTCCATACAATCGGAATTCCTTCCGAAGTAGTTAGCTTGCTGCTTTTTGGAAGGGATTTAAGCGTAATTTCACGGTTTCCGCTCCAATTTTCTACAAGGACTCGTCCATTGTCGATAATTTCCGTCCCAGTTTTAGGTTTCCATGCTTTAACCGCAACAGCGCCAATTTTTTTCTCGGAGTCTGCGTCGATTTCACTTCGATGGATAGGAACGACCAAGTTGGTGATTTTTCCGTTGGATACAGAGTTTGTTTGCAGGATTTTAACGCTCACACCATTGATAACAAGTGCTTTTGGGGTGTCATAAGTTGACTCTGCGTGAACAGTCACCGGTCGCCCTTTAATCATCAGGTTATGGTTGCCAACAAGATCTCTTTGCACATCTATTTCGACATCGAAAGTACCGTTTTCATTATCCAACGTTCTTGTATTTGCAATCTTGATGTATTGTTCATTCTTTTCGTCATAAATCGTGTGATTTTCCACATCCAAATCATCGGGCCAGTTTCGAATAACTTGGCGCGTTGCCCCGTCTGTCGGAATTGAAATAATCGTTCCATGAGGAATTATTTCAGCGCGAATGGGGGCCATTTCAGGTTTTTCGGTCTGAAACGTCATCAGTTTTTTCCGCTCGAACCTCGCACTTAATTGTCCTAAAAGGTGTTTCCGAAATGGGTCAAGACCATATCGATATGCGGCTTCCATGCCCTTCCAACTGTCTTCTCTCTTGCCATGGGCAATGTGGCCGAAGTGCAATTTTTTCCACAGGCTGCTCAAAGCCCACTTCGCCTTCTGCTGAGGTCCGGGTGCCCTTGAATTGGATGACGCCATTCTGCACTTACTCCTCATCGAAAATATTTCTTCGCTCGCTCTTTAGCCGTGGAACTGGCTTTTCGTCTTCAGTTGGGTCCACGCTTTCAGTGTTCTCCGAAGAAGCAAGGCGGGCCCGTGCTGATGCCCATTCACGCATCTTTGTGATGGATTCACGCATTGTCTTAGCCAAAGGATACGTTTCATTGATTGCATTCTCTACATCTTGCTGAACGAGATCTCGTCCGTTGTGGAATGCAGTGAACATGCCATCCTTCACAGTCTGCTCAATTTCAGCACCGCTGAATAACGCAGAAATTTTCGCTAAGCGATTTAGATTGAACTCTGGCAGGTTGTTCTTATTATGGGTGGACAAATGAATTTTGAAGATATCCTTACGAATTTCCTCGCTTGGTAAATCACAAAAGAAGATTTCATCAAAACGCCCCTTGCGAAGCATTTCGGGAGGAAGTTGTTCAATATTATTTGAAGTGGCAAGGACGAAGACAGGGGCGGTCTTTTCCTGCATCCATGTGAGGAAGGTTCCAAACACCCTAGATGAAACGCCACCGTCAGTTTGACCGGAACTTTGAGACCCCGATAGCCCCTTTTCAATCTCATCAATCCACAATATGCATGGGGACACCGCTTCAGCAACACGTAATGCCTCACGGATGTTTCTCTCGCTTTCGCCCACGATGCCTCCAAATACCTTGCCCAAATCAAATCGTATTAGAGGGAAGCGCCACAGTGATGCCGCTGCTTTCGCTGTCAAACTTTTTCCACAACCTGGAATTCCGAGGAGCATAACACCTTTTGGTGGCTCAAGCCCAAATTTCGCAGCCTCCTCAGAGAAAGCCCCACCGCGCTGGTTGAACCACGTCTTCAATTGGTCAAGTCCTCCAACATTTGCCATGGATTCTGAAGGTTGGAAAAATTCAAGAATACCGCTCTTCTTGATGATTTGTTCTTTTTCTGCATTGATTATATCGATCTCACTTTCGGTAAGTTGTCCATTTTGAGCTGCTGCTTTGGCAAAAGCAAGTTCAGCTTCCATTGCAGTCAAGCCAGTGGCTGCCTCAAGCAACCGCTTTGTCGGCTTTATTTTATCATCAAGGAGATTGAATCGGTCACGGGCAACTGAAGTTAAAATCAGTTCCAGAGTTTTGAGGTTGGGTAAGGGCAAATCAAGAATTGGCATTTCTTTTTCTAATTCTTGTTTCAACACCTGTGTTGTTGTTCCTAAGACGATCATTCTCTCTTTGATATCAGAACGATTGTTCATTCGAGCCGCCTTTCGTAGCCAGAGGGTCAAGTCATCCATTTCATTGTGGTATCGCTCTTCGAAGAGTGCGTGCGCATCTTCCATGTGCAGTACGGAAGGTTGGAGAAAGCCTTCCTCATTTTCGCCTTGGGTAAGGTACCATTTGAGCGTAGCTCGGCCGGGCTTCATGGCACCATTGACCAGATCTTCACTTAGGTTTTGACCCTTCTTCCATTCGCCCTCTTCGAAATCCCATTCCATCAATTGGTCAGCATGAGTCCATTTTAGGTAACGTCGAGGTTGATCCTGTGCTCGGATGGCTTGCTTAATTCGAGACTCGACTCTTTCCCATTCGTGCGATACCACCTGGACAATTGGTGCTTGGGCTTTCATCAAATTCGTGAGTTCTTCTCTGAACTTTTCATTAGCACCTTTCGGTCTATTCGCATCGTCACCGCTACCCATGAATCACCTAACCTACATCAGCAGTTAAAGGTATTTCATTTATATCCAGCAGTCACATGTTAAAGGAAATATCTCGCTAATTAAAAGCAACTCAAAACTCATTAAAGGGCATTATGAATGCTCCTAAAAATATATGATGAACGCTTTCAATCTCAATAGGTAAATTCAATCGTCTGAAGCGTCTTCAGTCGAGGGGTATAACGGCGGGTAGACAAAGTTCGGATTCTTGTCTTCATCCATTTGGACGACATAAACGCCCGATACCATTTCTGAAATGAACAGGTAGCCCCGTGGATCGTACTGCAAGCCCCAATCGAATGGAATCATGCACGAAGCCCAACAGTCAGCCATGTCGTAGCCGAGGGTTTCCTTGGGGTCTTCCATCCATGTGGGGCCCGATGGCAGGAAGTAACCCATGGT
>Ga0315330_10003001_pt1 | contig 11567 bp, 14 predicted proteins | sample M140m34915metaG_FD_203453 | JGI IMG/M metagenome (GOLD analysis project Ga0315330, IMG submission 203453) | Ammonia-oxidizing marine archaeal communities from Monterey Bay, California, United States - M1 40m 34915 | ecosystem: Environmental > Aquatic > Marine > Intertidal zone | place: USA... | reverse complement strand
TAATGCCTGTAGTTGGTTTGTTAGAAAAAACAGATCCAATACCCATGAGTATTTCAGAGCCGGTACTTACTGGCGGCGCGGATCCAGCACCCGCTAGGAAAGTTAATGAAAAGATTTAATTTAAAAAATCTTTTATTTGCTTTTTCTTTATTATTGGCATCTACAGCTAAATTATATTGTGCCGGTGAGGGAGCTGAACCTTTAAAAGTTGACTGGAGTTTTAAAGGAATAACCGGTAAATTTGATAGAGCTTCATTACAAAGAGGATTTCAGGTTTATAAGGAGGTGTGCTCATCTTGCCATTCTATGCAGTACTTAAGCTATAGAAATCTTGGAGAGGCTGGTGGTCCAGAGTTTTCAGAGCAAGAGGTCAAAGCAATTGCAGCAAGCGTCGAGATTACTGACGGTCCAGACGATCAAGGTGAAATGTTTACAAGACCAGGAAGACCCGCAGATAAATTTAAAAACCCATATCCAAATGTTAAAGCTTCTATAGCAGCAAATGGCGGAGCTTATCCACCCGACATGTCTGTTTTAGTTAAGGCAAGACCAGGTGGCTCAAACTATATTTACTCTGTTCTGGTTGGCTACGAAGATCCTCCAGCAGGTGTAACCCTAGATGACGGAGTTTATTATAATAAATATATGATTGGTAATAAAATTAAAATGTCGTCTCCATTAAGTGATGATATTGTAGAATATTCCGATGGAACAAAAGCCACGGTAGATCAAATGGCTAAAGATGTGACAACATTTTTAACATGGGCTGCTGAACCAGAGTTAGAGGAAAGACATAGAACAGGTGTTAAGGTAATTATTTATTTAATACTTTTAACAACATTAGTTTATCTAAGTATGAAGAAAATTTGGTCACGGGTTAACACGGAAGTATAAAACGTCACCATCTTTCACTATATATTCTTTACCTTCAATTCTTAATTTACCATTCTCTTTGCATTTTTCAGCACTACCATATTTTATAAAATCTTCACAGGTTACAGCTTCAGCTCTGATAAAATTTTTTTCAAAATCTGTATGTATTACACTTGCGGCTTTTGGTGCTGAAGTATTTTTCTCTATTGTCCAAGCACGACTTTCTTCTGGTCCTGAAGTAAAAAATGTATCAAGATTTAATAAGTCATATCCCTCCCTTATCAATTGATTTAAACCAGTTTTATCTAATCCAATTTCTTTCATGAAAGTTTCTCTTTCATTATTGTCCAAACCCATGATTTGATCTTCAATGTCAGCGCAGATGGTGACAATTTTTTCGCTAGTATAGTGTTTTTTTACTATTTCGGTAAAATTATTACCTCTTGCTAAGCTTTCTTCGTCGACATTACAAACTATTATTTTTGGTTTTATACTCAACAAACCTAAAGAAGATAAAAATTTTTTCTCAGAATTATCCTTTAATGTTACTTCTTCACCACCGTTTAGCTGCTTTAATTTTTCCTCAAGAACTTTTACTTCTTTTTCCTCAAGTAATTTTTTCTTTCCCTTTTCCAATTTTTTTTGAATAATATCTAAATCTGAAAGCATGATCTCAGTTTTAATGGTTTCTAAATCTTCAATTGGATTAATCTTTGAATTCACATGCGTGATCTTATCGGACTCGAAGCATCTAATTAAGTGTATTATTGCATCTACTTCTCTAATATGTGAAAGAAATTTATTTCCTAAACCTTCGCCTTTTGATGCTCCTTTAACTAATCCTGCAATATCTACAAAAGTTATATTAGTATAAATTTTTTTTTTTGAATTAGATAATTTAGTCAATTTATCTAATCGCTCATCAATCACATCAACAATTCCAATGTTTGGATCTATAGTGCAAAAGGGAAAATTAGCAGCTTCTGCATTTTTAGACGCTGTTAATGCATTAAATAAAGTGGACTTTCCAACATTAGGAAGACCAACAATTCCACACTTAAATCCCATTAAGGTCTTGATTAACTTTACTTGAGAAAAGATCTATTTTTTTTTCGATTAGAGTAGGTAATTGTTTGACGATATTTTCAGTAATCTCGTTAATTTTATCTTCTTCATCTTCTTTAAAGTCTTCTAGAACGTGGTTATTCACTTTTTTCTTATGTTTTGGATGACCAATTCCAATTCGAACCCGAGAGTAATCTTTACCAATAAATTTATCAATAGATTCAATTCCATTGTGTCCTGCACTGCTTCCTCCAAATTTTGCTTTAATCTTTCCAAAATCTATATCCATGTCATCATGAAAAACAAACACATTTTTAGCCTCAATCTTAAAGTAATCAATTAATTCTTTAATAGCAGTGCCTGAGTTATTCATAAAGGTAAGTGGTTTAATGGCGTATATTTTTTTTTCATCTATATTGCCTGTAGTTAGCAATCCCTTAAATTTAGGTTTCTGCTTTGATAATTTAAAATGTGTGTTGATAGCATCAATTATTTTAAAACCAATGTTGTGTCTTGTATTAGTATAGTTGGATCCAGGATTTCCTAATCCGACAAGTAAAAGCATATTAATTATTTTTTTTCAGCAGGTTTTTTTTCAGCGGGTTTTTTTTCAGCAGGTTTTTTGTCAGCACCTTCCTTAGCTTTGTCATCTTTTTTAGCAGCATCTCCTTCTTTAGCAGATGCTTCCGCACCTTCTGTTCCAGCTTCACCTTCAGCACCTTCCGCTGCAGCCTCACCTTCAGCTGGTTTTTCAGGTTCTTTGATAACAGTTGGTGACGCAACTGTTGCAATAACAAAGTCCCGATCCGTGATTGTTGGCGTTACATTCTCATCTAATTTTACTGATGAAATTTTAATACTTGTTCCAATATCTGTTCCTGATAAATCAATAATTATTTCGTCAGGTATTTTTTCAGCTGGACATTTAAGTTCAATTTTTCTTCTGACTATGTTTAATACCCCGCCTCTTTTCAGTCCCGGTGAGTCAGCGTGATTAATAAACTTTACCGGTATTTCTAAAATAATTTTTTTCCCGGAGACTATTCGCATAAAGTCAATGTGAATCGGTTCTTCGGAAACAACGTTGAAAGCAACATCTCTAGGAATAACTTTTTCTTTTTTTCCATCAATATCCAATTCTAAAACTTTTGACAAAAATGTATCTGAATTAATTAAATTTTTTATTTCTTTCATTTGAATAGAAATATTTTGGTTTGCGTCTTTTCCGCCATATAATATAGCAGGTATTAATCCCTCCGATCTCAACTTGTTATTTGATCCTGAAGAGGTGCTCTCTCTTTTTATTGCCTTTAAATTACTCATAATTTATTGAAGAGGGTATATAACCCAAGATTAACACCAAAACAAGCGTTAATTAAATAAATCAGATACAGAATTTGAATTCGCTATTCTTTTTATAGCTTCTGACATCAAGGATGAGATAGATAAGACCTCTATTTTATTGTTATTTTTAATCTTACTTGAGTTGTCGATTGTGTCTGTAATAATTAACTTCTTTATTTTTGAATTTTTGATTTTTCTAGCTGCTTCTCCACTCAAAACTGCATGAGTAATAAACACAAAAACCTCTTTTGCGCCTTTCTTTTTTAAAGCATCAACAGCATTAATGATTGTTCCGCCGCTGTCAATTATATCATCAACAATAATGCAAGTTTTATTTTTTACATCTCCAATTATATTCATCACTTCCGATCTACCGGGCGCAGGCCTTCTTTTGTCTATAATAGCAAGATCAGCTTTAAGTCTTGTAGCCAAAGCTCTCGTTCTAGCAACACCTCCCATGTCCGGAGAAACACAAATTAAATTTTTTGAACTAATTTTTCTTTTAATAAACTTAGAAAATAAAGGAGTTGTAAATAAATTATCAACCGGCATATCAAAAAATCCTTGAATTTGCCCCGCGTGTAAATCAACAGTTACTATTCTATTTGCTCCAGCATTAGTTAATAAATTTGCAACAACTTTTGCTGAAATCGAAGTTCTTGGTGCAACTTTTCTGTCTTGTCTTGCATAACCAAAATATGGAATAACAGCTGTAATAGTTTTTGCAGAAGATCTTTTTAAAGCGTCAATCACTAATAGCAATTCCATTAAGTTATCGTTAGCTGGATTAGATGTAGACTGAATTACAAATACGCTATTTCCTCTTATATTTTCATTAATCTCGATGTAGATCTCTCCATCAGCAAATCTTCTAATATTAGTATTGATTAATTTTAATTTTAAATTTTTAGCAATATTTTTACTTAGTTTTAAATTGCTAGTTCCAGATAAAATTTTCATGAAGTAAATTACTTATACCTTATTTCTACAACTTTTCAAATTAATAAAAATTAAAGCAAGCAAATAGTCGATATACATCTGCCATAATCTTTCTGCTTTAATTTGCAAGATCTCCTGTAACTAAAAAAATAACTTTTTTCAGTAAATGTATCTTTATTAACCTGATCAACACTTATGTTTAACTTTAAGAGGCTATTAGTTACAAATTTTCTTAAGTCAAATAACTTCTTCATACTATTTTTTTGAGAAAAAAAAATCTTATTACTTTTAGATTTTGCAATAAACATTTTATAAAAAATCTCGTCTACCTCATAACTTTTTTTGCCAATGCAAGGACCAACACTTGCATAAATTCTACTATTAGAATTTATTTTCTTCATTTTATTAATAGTGTTTTTAATTATACCTGAAAAGGCACCTTTCCATCCAGCGTGTATGCAACCAATAACTTCATTTTTTACATCGTAAATGACGATAGGCACACAATCTGCTGTTAACACTCCTAGAGCGATACCTTTCATTTTTGTAATCATGGCATCTGCAACTATTTTCTTTTTATAATTACTTTTTTTTATCTCAACTACTTTATTGCTATGTGTCTGATGCATTAATATCAGCTTATCTCCTTTGACGTTTAGTTTTTTAGAAACATGATCTAGGTTTTTTTTAATATTTTCTTTTGAATCTTTAGAGCCTTTACCGCAATTCAAACTTTTGTAAATTCCTTTTGAAAAACCATTTTTTTTTGAAAAAAAACAATGTTTTATTTGTTTAAATTTTTTAAGTTTTTTGGAATAGAACATTATTTAAATCCAGCAAAATTATTATTTTTAAATTTGTATGCTAAAATTACTTTAAATAAATTACCCATTTGTCTGGGGCTCAATAATCTTTGAATTCTTAAATACAGGTCTGATTGCTCAGTAAATCTCATTTTTTTTGCAAGGACTTCGGCCCTATTAAGAATACCCATTCTCTCTAAAAACTGTTTTTGGGTTACTACATTTTTAACCTTTAATCCATTTTTAGAAAAAAATTCATCAAGTAGGGCAAAGTTTACATGAGAAGTAATATCTGCTTTACCCAAGTTGTTGAATAGAATATTTTTTTTATGTTTCATTATCGACTGTAAGGTGTCTTCGTTATTTGGTTTAATGTATCCATAGTCTACCAATAAAATACATCCTTTTAATTTTGAAATTTTTTTTGATATTTTTTTTAGCTCTTGAAATCCTAATTTAGGAAATTCTATAAATTTTAATTTTTTTAATACTTTATATGATTGAATAATTTTAAAATTTGCATCTGAGGTTTTTTTAAAAAATTCTTTAATCTTATTTTTTTTATCTAAAGTATAATTTTTTTCAAATATAGAATTTTTCATTTTTTTAAATTGTTTTATTGGTATTGCATCGAAAAATTCATTTCCAAAAAAAATAACCGGCCCTTTCTTTATTTCATTAAAATTATTAATCCATCTTACATTTTTATATTCAATTTTTTTCTTTTGTATTCTTTTTAAATAGTTGCTTTTTTCAAACAAAAATACTTTTTTTACTGCATTAAATTCTGGAAATTTTTTAAAAGATCTTAATAAAATATTCATTAAACTTCCATCTCCAGGACCCAGCTCAACCACGTTAAAATTTTTTGGCTTACCAAATGACTCCCAACAAGTAATTATCCAAATTGCAATTATTTCAGAAAATAAGTTAGAAATTTTTGGTGAAGTAATAAAATCACCTTTTTTACCAAAAGGCATTTGTGAAGTATAGTACCCAAATTTTTTATCATAAAGAACATTTCTTAAAAAAATATCAACAGGAAGATTTTTTGATTTTTTAAAAAATATTTTATTAGGATTCATTTTTTTTTCTCAAGATATAAAAGATGATCAGACCAGATAAAATCATAAAAAAACTTAAAATAGTTCCCATGCTGAATAAATCAAATAAATATCCCACTTGCTTATCAGGCTCTCTAAACAATTCTGATATAATTCTAAAAATTCCATAAAAAATTAAAAATAAATATGAACAAGTTCCCGCTTTATATCTTTGTCTAAAAATTAAAATATTTAATAATAAAAATAAAACAATGCCCTCAAGTATGGCCTCATACAATTGAGAAGGGTGTCTAGTAAACATATCTATATTTGGAAAAATGACCCCCCAAGAAACAGAAGTTATTTTTCCTATTAATTCTCCATTAATAAAGTTAGCTATACGTCCAAAAAAAATTCCAATAGGAGAGACGCAAGCAACAATATCTAATAAAAATAAAGTTTGCACATTTCTTTTCATTGAGAATAAGTATGTTCCAAAAATTATTCCAATTAAAGCTCCATGAAAAGACATTCCTCCCTCCCAAACTTTAAAAATATCAAATGGATTTAAAATATAATATTCCAAGTTATAGAATATTATATAACCAAGCCGACCACCAATAATTATAGATAGAATTAAATAGGTAATTAAATCATCAAACTCTTTAATATTGAACTTTGAGTCAAAATTTTTAGAAATATGATTAATTATTTTCTTTCCAAACCACCAACCAATTAATATACCAAAAATATATGCTAACGAGTACCACCTAATGACTACAAACCCAAAATCTACTAAAATAGGGTCTAAATTATGGGTATACATAGTTTCTTATATCATATTTGAAATTAAGATGTTCATCAAATAAGATGAGATATGAAAAATTCAGAAAAAATTTTAAAAACCTTATCCAGTTTAATTGAAAATGGTATTTTGACTTCTAAAGATATTAGAAAAGAAATATCTACAGATTTAAAATTTAAAAAAGATAAAATTATCAATAAACTCGAGCTAGTTTCTAGAGAGGAGTTTAATATTTTGAAAAAAATTGTTCAGAATCAAGCCTTAACAATTAAGAAATTATCAAAAAATAAAAGAGTTAAAAAGGTAAAGAAATCCTAACTTGTAAACCATTATACTTGCTTTTTCCAAGTTGCACGCTACCACCATGAGAGTTAATAATATCTTCAACAATAGCAAGACCCAATCCGACTCCAGATTGATTTAAACTTCTACTTTTATCTAATCTAAAAAAAGGCTTAAAAACATTTTTATATTGATCTTCCGGAATACCAGGACCATCGTCTTCAATTATTATCAATGCTCTATTATTCCCTTTATGCATCTCTACATTTACTTTATTTCCGTAAATTAACCCATTATGTATAATATTTTCAAAAGATCTTTTAAGCGCCATTGGTCTGCCTTTTAATGTAATAATTAAATTATTTTCATTCAGTATTAATTTTTTACTATTTATTTCATTTGTAATTGAATTAAAAAGATTATTTAAGTTTATTAAAGTTGTACTTTCTTGTGATTGAGTTTTTGCAAACTGTAAATAATCATTTAACATTTTTTCCATTTCATCAATATCTTTAGACATTTTTTCAGAGACATCTTTTTGTTTCAACATCGCAAGTTGTAATTTAAGACGTGTTAAAGGTGTCCTCAGATCATGACTAATTCCCGAGAGCATTTCAGCTCTTTGATTTAGGTGACGATTTATTCTTTTTGCCATACGGTCAAATTCAAAAGCAGCTTTCCTTATTTCCTGTGATCCAGAAGCTCGAAAATCATTCACATAATCACCTTTTCCAAATTTCTCTGCTGCTTTTGCAAGTTTTACAAGTGGTTTAGTTTGATTTTTTAAAAATATTAAAGCAATGATAATCAAAACTAAAGAGGGAAGAGTAGTCCATAATACAAAAAGCCTTACCGAAGAGGTTGAGACCATTTCTTTTGGAACTAAAAACTCAATAACATCATCGCCTGAACGTATTTTAATTTCAACGGCATTTTTAAATTTAGAAGTATTAAACCAGTAATTATTATTCCCAAACACTGATTTTAATTCTCTTCTTAAGGATCTGTCCATAGGACTAAATTTTCTCTCACCACTATTATTAGGGAATACCTCTTGATTAATTCCAATTTCAAAATTAAAATTATTTTTATAACTATCAGTAAAAAAATCTAAATTTTTATTATCATTTTGGTAAACTTCCTCAATCGTTTTTAGCTGAGTAACTAATGACCTGGTAATATTTTTATTAGCCTTTATCCATATGCTGTCATAAAAAACTATTGTAATTATTATTTGTAAAATAATTGTTGGAGCAGCAACAATTATAAGTGCTCTATAAAAAAGTCTTTTGGGTAAAACGTATTTAATTATTTTATTCAATCCAGAGAACATAGCCAGAGCCCCTTATTGTTTGAAGATATTTTGGATTTTTTGGATTCATTTCTAATTTTTGTCTTAATCTTGTTATCATTACATCAATTGAACGTTCTTGGCTTATTCCTGAAATTTTGCCAATTTCTTCTCTCGAGTATGTAATTCCTGGATTTGCAAGCATTTCTACTAAAACTTTTTTTTCAGAATTATTAATTTTTTTTAACTTGTCATTCAAGTTTATTGTCATCTTATTTAAATTAATTTCAGCACGACCTACTTTATGGTTTAAATTTAAGTCAATTTTATTATTTTTATTTATCACGTTTTTGATTCTTAATAATAATTCTTTTGGTTCAAAAGGTTTTCCTAAGTAATCGTCAGCACCCAATTCTAAACCCTTAATTCTATTTTCAACTTCTCCTTTTGCTGTAAGTAAAATAATTGGAACTTTTAATTTTTTTCTTATTTCTTTTGTGAGTTCATAGCCATTTTGTCCAGGCATCATCACGTCTAGTATAATTATATCAAATTTTATTAAAGCAATCCTTTCCTTAGCTTGTTCTGCATTTTCAGCTGTTGACACGATATAATTATTCTCGCTTAGATAATCTTTTAAAAGACCTCTTATCCTGTCATCATCATCAACTATTAAAATATGGTTTTTATTATTTTCCATTAATTATTTTTTTAAGTACGTCTTTAAATTTAATCACAGAGTCAGAATTAGAATTTTTTAAAGCATTAAATATTCTTTTTTTTTGAGTACCGTAGACTGCTTCAAAAAAAGTTTTTCCCTCTCTATCAAGATATAAGTTTTTTTTTCTAGTATCAGTTTCGTCTTGAATTTGTTTAATCATTTTTGATTTTATTAAATCTCTTAAAACTCTATTCAAACTTTGTTTTGTAACTTTTAATCTAAAAATCAATTCTCCTAAATTAATACCAGGATTCCTTTCAATGAGATTTAAAGCCCTTAGGTGAGCTGGCCCAAAAAATTTTTTAGATAAAATTTCCTTAGGATCCGAAAATGTTTCTCTATATGCATAATATAGCAATTGAATAAACTCTTTAATTTGTTCGTCTTTTAGGTAAAGTAAATCTTTCATAATGGTAAGTTATATTGACTTATCCTATTATTGAATATACTTTTTTATAAAAAAAAAATCTATATATTTACAATTAATGGAAAGCATACCTTACGACAAACGGTCAGGAAAAATTTGGTTTAACGGAAAAACCGTTGATTGGGCAGATGCCAATATTCATATACTTAATCATGGATTGCATTACGCAAGCTGTGTTTTCGAAGGGGAAAGAGTTTATGAAGGAGAAATATTTAAACTAGAGGAGCATACAGAAAGACTTTTTCATTCAGCTAAAAGAATGGGAATAAAAGTGCCATATACTCAAGAAGAAATTAACAAAGCTTGTAAAAATATTGTAAATATTCAAAAAGTTAGAAATGGCTATGTAAGACCTTTAATTTGGAGAGGAAGTGAGATGATGGCTATATCTGCACAAAAAAATAAAATACATGTTGCCATTGCAACTTGGGAATGGGGATCATATTTCGATCCAAAGCTTAAATTAAATGGAATTAAATTAAATATTTCTAACTGGAGGCGACCTGCACCAAATACAATTCCATGGGATACAAAAGCTGCAGGCTTGTATATGATATGCACTTTATCAAAACACGAAGCAGAAGCGAATGGGTTTACGGACTCACTTATGCTAGATCATGAGGGAAATATAGCAGAAGCAACTGGAGCAAACATTTTTTTTAAAAATGAAAATGGAGAGCTACATACTCCAACGCCAGACTCATTCTTAGATGGAATCACCAGAAGAGAGGTAATTAAAATTGCTAAAGCAAAAGGTGTAAAGGTTATTGAAAGAAAAATTAAACCTGAAGAAATGAAAAGTTTTGTGGGCTGTTTTTTAACAGGTACAGCTGCTGAAGTTACTCCAGTTTCACAAATTTCAGAATATAGTTTTAAAGTATGTGAGTTAATAACTGAACTAAATGAGACTTATCAAATTTTAGTAAGAAAAAAATCTGCAGCTTAACTTTTTTTAGCGATGATAAGAACAGACCAAGCAAAGATCCTAAAAATAGACATCTTGAAAAGAAATTGATCTAAATTCAGTAGTATCTTAAAAATTCTCGAATTATCAGGTGATTTGTATAGAGCAAAAAAAATTAATGTAAGGAGCCCATAGAATTTTATATTTACACTCTTAAATTTTGATCTAATAAATTCAAAATCTTTTGCAACTAACGGGTGTTCATCTTTAGATCTGGATTTAGGTGTTAGAGCACGATAAAGATTAATTAGCGGGTTTGTTCCTAATGGCTCAATAAACAGTAATGAACCATTAGGTTTTAAAATTCTTAAAATTTCTTCAATACATTTCGATAAGTTAAGGTGGTGCAAAATACCTAAACCATAAACTAAATCAAATTTATTGTTGTTGAATTTAGTTTCTTCACAATTATCAACTAATAATTCAACACTTGGACTTGAATTTTTAAATTTTTCTTTAGCTTTACTTATAGAAATATCAGAAATATCGATACCAGTTATTTTTTTTGGACTAAACTTAAGTACTTTTTCAATAATCGGTCCCACTCCACAACCATAATCTAATACATCTGAATTTTTTGCATTAATTTTTAAATAACTAAAAAAATCATTCCAGGCATTATTTATCGCTTTATAGAAAATATTTTCAAATCTTCCTTTAGGGCTCGATTGTAATTTGTTATGAAATTCTTTTTCTCTTTCGTTAATATCTGTTAGCTTCATTATTTTTCTTTAGCATCCTGGTCTATTGCGTGATCAATACCTCGCCTTAGATAGTCATATCCTGTGTACAGAGTTAAAAAGGCAGAGAGCCACAAAAGAATTATTCCTATAGTTTGTGCATTATAGTCTTGAAAATTTATAATTTTATTTCCACTATCGCCAGTTAGAAGTATTGCTATAGCAACCATTTGTATAAATGTTTTTAATTTAGATAGACTAGTAACTCGCATTATTATCTGTCCTTTGGCCAAAAATTCTCGCAGACCAGAAATTAAAATTTCTCTTGTA
>Ga0315330_10002996_pt1 | contig 11587 bp, 9 predicted proteins | sample M140m34915metaG_FD_203453 | JGI IMG/M metagenome (GOLD analysis project Ga0315330, IMG submission 203453) | Ammonia-oxidizing marine archaeal communities from Monterey Bay, California, United States - M1 40m 34915 | ecosystem: Environmental > Aquatic > Marine > Intertidal zone | place: USA... | reverse complement strand
ACGGCCTTCCTGTCTCCAGTGCCACTTCATCGGTTGAGGAGACCTATGAGCTTCTTTCGACAAATCAGATCTTGTATCGTTGGGAGTTTACGGATGAGGAATTTTTATCGGAAAGTGTTATCGGTGAGGTTCTTTTAACTCGCATGCTAGAGGGTAGAAGAATTTATGAATATGCTTGTCATGAAGGGAATTACAATATGGAGCTTATTCTTCGCGGGGCTAGGCGTGCTGATTGGGAGGATCAACAGAGGAGCACGCCTAACCAGTAAATTCTATTTGAGACAAGGTTGAATGCTGTTAGCAGACCTTGGGTTAGTGAGATCATATAAAATATTCAAATCCCTCTGATGGTAATAAATGCAAAATCCACACGTTAAACTTTCGAACAAGGGTCCTACTCTTCACTTTTCTCATGCTAATGGGTATCCCCCTATGAGCTATAGGAAGCTTTTAACACCTTTTGCAGAAGATAATAAAGTTGTGGCTAGTCTTCATCGGCCGCTTTGGGAGCAGAGTCAGGACCCAAATTTTTTAAAATCCTGGGAAGTGTTAGGTGATGATGTCCTTAGCTTAGTGGCTGAATTAGAAACCCCTGTTGTTAGTGTTGGACACTCTATGGGCAGCGCTGCAGTCCTGATGGCTGCGGCTCAAAAACCAGAATATTTTCGAAAAATAGTATTGATAGAGCCAGTTCTAGTGCCTCGCTTAGCGACGCTTCTCCTTCATTTGTTTCCTGGGATGGCCAAGCGCAGATGGCCGTTAGCACGCCAGACGCTGCATAGAACCGATAGATGGAAAAGCAAAGGTGCTGCTTTTTCTCATTTTAGGCCAAAGGGAGTCTTTGAGAGGATCAGCGACGACGTCTTATGGGATTATATAAATGCAGGGCTAAAGATTGATAGTCGAGGGGAATATGAACTGGCTTTTACTAAAGAGTGGGAACTGCAATGCTATCTAACGGTATATAACTGCTGGAAATTTTTTCTATCTCTTGAAGTTCCACTCTTGGTAATAAGGGGCTCTGAAAGTAATACCCTGTCTAAGCGAGCATGGGATAAATTGAAACAAATGGCACCCCAGAATGACTATCTTGAAGTAAATGCTTCAGGACACCTTGTGCCCTTTGAAAGACCAAAGGCCCTAGTCTCCTTGATACAAGAATGGATCAAGGTATGACAGATAGTTTTGAGTTTAGCATTTGGTTTTTCTTTGAGTATTTATTACTACTTCGTTTTCAAATTCAAGGTTAGGGTGGCTATATAGCAAGTGTATAAGAATGCGGAAAGATTTATGAGTCGATTTAAGCTCTTTTCAATAACCTTAGTAATATTGCTAACGCTGGATTCTTGCCAATCGCGGCAAACGATTTGGAATCCTGTGGAAAGCACCATAAATGAAATTCAAGATGCTTTGATATTGGGAGAAATTACTTGCCGTAATTTGGTCTCAATTTATTTGCGGCGTATTGAAACTTACGACAAGCCGAATGGCATCAATGCTATTACAGTTATTAATTCTCAAGCCTTGGAAAAAGCGGACAGGTTAGATCGTCTTTTAGAGTCAGGTGATCCGTTGCCGGAGCTGTTTTGTATCCCAATTATTGTGAAAGATAATTTTGATACGCATGATATGGTTACAACGGGAGGCTCGGTGGTTCTTCGAGATAGCTATCCTCCTGATGATGCCTTCATGGTGCGCAAATTACGGGATGCGGGAGCGATCATAATAGCAAAAAGTAATATGGCCGAATGGGCATTCAGCCCGAGGGAGACTGTTTCATCGTCTTTTGGTCGTACCGCAAACGCTTATGATATTAACTTCGTTCCAGCGGGATCTTCTGGCGGCACTGCTTCGGCAGTCGCGGCTAATTTTGCTGTCGCTGGTATGGGGAGCGACACTGGAAATTCAATACGCGGCCCATCCTCACATTTGGCATTGTTTGGGATTCGATCGACATTGGGCTTAACTAGTCGGGATGGAATCATTCCGCTGATTTTTGACCGAGATGTTGCTGGTCCAATGGCCCGTTCTGTAGAGGATGGGGTAAAGCTGTTTAATGTCGTCGCTGGCTATGATCCAAATGACAGCCTTTCTGTTCCTGATGTTAGAGACATAGATTATCGTGAATCTTTGAATCTAGATGGTCTGAGAGACAGGCGTATTGGTGTTTTTAGTCCCCTAGTTTATCAAGATAAGGCGGACCCACAAATAAAACAGCTATTCTTTGAGGCTCTTGATGATATGCGCTCGGGGGGTGCCTTGATTATAGACTCCGTTGTTATCGAAGATTTTGACATTCTTATTGATGAGATAAATTCATGTGGCAGCTTTCGTTACGATTTAAAGCAGTACTTGGAGACCTTAGATGAGCCGCCATTGTTTGATGTAAGTTTAGTGCTTAAATCTGGTCAGTTTGCCGAGGAATCAAGGGATGCGCTCGAGTTTTTTGCACAGTTTCCATTAGACGTCTCACCGGATGAGCGAGAGCAGCCCTGCGTGACTTGGCCTAATAACCTGTTACGGAACCAACTTCTCGAAAATACAATAAAGGCTATGGATGAAAATAACTTAGATGCCTTAGTCTACCCATCGTGGTCGAATCCACCTGCGCATATTGATAATGCTGATGAGGAGTATCTCGGCGATAATAGTCAGATTTTGGTTCCAGCAGCAGGACTACCTGCGATGACTATTCCAATGGGTTTTTGGCAGGATAAACTTCCAGCTGGGATTCAAGTAGTCGGTCGGCCTTACTCTGAGGCTGGACTGATTGAGATATCTTACGGTTACGAGCAAATCACGAGGCACAGGAGACCTCCAGAGGGGTTTCCACCGCTTGGATCAAGATAATTTGCATTAATCAGAGTTTATTGGCGGAGCTGTATACTGTTGCTGAATATATCGCTTGTATAACTTTCCGTTATCCATGCGCGGTAATTCTTTTACGAAATCAATAGAGCGGGGTACTTTGATTGGTGACAGAGATTCTCGTAACCAAATTATCAGCTCCTCCTCAGATGCGCTTTCATCTGCAGGCCAAGCGATGGGCTGGACAACTGCCTTTACCTCCTCGCCATATTCGTCATTTGGGATTCCGAAGACCGCAACATCAGCTACATCTTTGTGCGTGATCAACAGATTTTCGACTTCTTGAGGATAGATGTTAACGCCGCCGGAAATTATCATAAAATCCTTGCGGTCACTTAGGTACAGATAGCCATCCTCATCAAGGTAACCGGCGTCCCCGACAGTTCCCCAGCCCTCGGGAGATATGCATGCGGCGGTTTTTTCCGGTTCGCCGTAATAACGGAAGTCGCCTATGCGGTCAGCAAAATAAACAGTGCCAATCTCTCTGGCCGGTAATTCGTTTCCAAGATCATCGAGTATTTTTATTGTGCAGCCCAACGGAAGGCCTACAGAACCAGCATGCTCTAGCCATTGCTCAGAATTTAGCGCGGTAAATCCCATGCCTTCGGTAGAGCCATAATACTCATTAATAATTGGCCCCCACCATGCAATCATTCTCTGTTTTGTTTCGACGGGGCAGGGCGCGGCGGCATGGATCGCAACTCTATGTGATTTTAGGTTAAAGCCTTTTCTTATACTTTCATCCAATCGTAGCATTCGGATAAACATGATTGGGACCCACTGACTGTGTGTGACATGATACCTTTCTAAGAGCTCTAGGCTTTTCTGGGCATCAAATCGTTCCATAATTATGCTCGTACCCCCTGAATGCATAGTAAGCGTGTTGTAGGTGAGCGGAGCGGCATGGTAGAGCGGAGCGGTAGACAAATAAATAGAATTTTCATCAAATCCAAACTTAAGACGGAGGGTATTTGCAGATGGGGTCATAACCTGAATTGATTCTCCGGGCTTGCGTTGTGGTAGCACACCTTTGGGTCGACCAGTTGTGCCAGATGAGTACAGCATTTGTACGCCCCGTTCTTCGTCGGCTATGGGCTCCTCAGACTGCACGCTTGTTGCTTCCTCCCAAGAGAGATAGTCTTCGTGTACACCGTTAGCACTAAAGCAGTGCTGAAGCTGTTCGCAACTGTCACGAAGGCCTCTTGCTTTGCCGTCCATCGCAGCAGAGCTAATTAACACCTTTGCTTCGCAGTTTTTTACTATGTAAGAAATCTCTTCTTCTCTCAAGTGGGTACTGATTGCGGTATAAATTAATCCGGCTCGCTGGGCTCCCCAGACGATCTCCATAAAGTGACGATTATTTTCCATATGAATTGCGATGTGATCATCAGCCTCTAAGCCAAGCGATCGGAACAAATGTGCAATTTGATTAGATCGCTTTTCAAGAAGTAAATAGGTAACCTTTTCACCGCTCTGAGCCATTATGAAGGCAGGCCTATGAGGAGCGGTTTTAGCAAAATGACTTGGATGCATAATTGGAGTCCTTCTTAGAGTGCCGGCCTTTTCAAGATTGATTTTATACCATTAACAGTCGGTAAATTGGGCTTATGAAAACTTTCGTTCTTCCCACCAAGGGAAAAAATCAGGCATATCGCGACTTGATTTCAAGCGAAAGTTAGGACTCCTCTTTTCTAGAAAAGACTCTATACCCTCTTTCGCGTCTGCGGCTTTCCCAGTGTGGTACATCCCTCTGGAATCAATTTTATGCGCTTCCATTGGGTGATCCACTCCAAGCATTCGCCACATCATTTGACGAATTAATGTGATTGAAATGGCAGAGGTGTTTTCAGCAATTTCTCGCGCAATTGCGGTGGCTGCTTCTAGCAGATTATCTGGTTCATGAATACTTCGGACTAGTTTGCCGACTAGCGCTTCGTCTGCCGGAAAAACTCTACCGCTATAGCACCATTCTAATGCCTGACTAATACCAACTATTCTAGGTAAGAAATAACTGGAACAAGCTTCAGGTACAACTCCTCGTCTCGAAAAAACAAAACCAATCTGTGCGGTCGAAGAACAAAGGCGCATATCCATTGGTAAGAGCATTGTCGCTCCGATCCCGACGGCAGGGCCATTAATTGCCGCGATAATCGGCTTTTTGCATTCAAATATACGCAACGTCAAGCGACCACCACCGTCACGGTTTAGTCCGCTCTCTCGGTCTTCACGCATTTCTGCATTGAAGGTATCTCCTCCTCTAGAAAGGTCGGCACCGGCGCAAAAACCTCTGCCTGCTCCCGTGACTATAATGGCACGGATGTTATCATCGCTATCGGCCTGGTCTAAGGCATCAATCATTTCTGACATCATGTTACGGTTAAACGCATTCAGTTTTTCTGGGCGATTTAAGGTGATCGTCAGAATATTATCCGTAATGTTATAGAGTATCGTAGAGTATTGCATTGGAGGCTCCGACGCTTTGCAGTTAGAATTAGTTATGTAGTTATGGTGCACAAACTAATAGTTCTTGACAACTAATGTTTCTGTTTTTGTGTTGTTTGAATCTGAAGGGAAGAATTGCTGCTGTGTGTCCACGCTAAACTAATAGCCAATGGATTTTGTTTTGAGTATTAGACGGTAAAGATGTGTGCTCTTACGTATTATCTCTCTATCTGCTTTACTTTACTCCTGCGACACCGCTCCGAACAGTAGACTACGTTCGCCCAGTCTCTCTCCCACTTTTTTCTCCAGGAGAATAACCTACCGCAGACGTTACAGGTTTTATGCTTCTTGTTTACGCTCTTATGCGCCATACTTCTACAAGGGAGCCCATACTGGTTCGTTAAGTGTTAGACATGACGTATAAATCCTCTTAGAAAAATACACAGGATCTAAAATCATATTGGTTTCTCCTTAAGAGAGAGGGTTAGAGATATAAACGAGTTTTATCTGCTTTTTAGCTACACAACTACAGTCGACGCGCTATTCCAACCGCCCACCTAGAACCGGTTTCGATTAATTTGCACCAAAATTTTAACACCATTCCAGGCTCATTTAAGTAAAGTGATTCTGCTTCGTCCCTGTGATGCGCTTCATCTTCGCAGCATTGTTCGAGAAGTGCGCGGAGATCGTAAAAGTTATCTGAATCGCCTAGTTTATTTATCTGCGCTTGATAGTGATTAACAACGAAGGTTTCTACCGAATTAATCGTGGCGTACAAAGCGTTCTGTCCAACGAGTGCAGGAAAGAAGCCGGTCAAAAATCCCGCAAATTTCCAAACTATTAAAAGTTTGCTCTGCTCTGATTTATGTAGCCAATCTTCCATATGACGGAGGTGAGTTTCCTCGGTGGCCAGATGGTTTCTTGCAAAGCGCCTGACCTCGTTATCCCTAGTGGCGGCTAAAATTCCACGGTAAATCCATACCGCACCGGTTTCCCCGGCGTGATCAGAGCGTAAGTCTGGCACTAGCCAGGGGGGGAGTTGTCTCGGGAGAAAATTAGTGTTGTGCAAATAATCAGACATACCACTGGTACGTCCTTGAGTATCAAAAAGACCAGAGGCTATTGAAAATATTTGCTCATCGGCACAGATTTCCCCCATGATTTTGCTAGCATTAGCGGGATTCAGTCAAACTGTAATTATGAGGGATGGACGTGCAGGATTTTTGCACCGGCTACTCAAGTAAACATATCAAATTCTTGAAAATTACCCTTTAAAACCTTATTTCCTCCGCCATGATTCATCCAGCCATTAATGACTGTCTGGTAGACGCGTCTGAAATCGGTCGTATATGCTAAATTATCTCCGGCTGCTAGGTTCGTTAAGCTTGGGTAATCACCGTAATGCCCGCCTTTCACTCCGTTTCCAACAACGAACATAACGTTTGCTGCCCCATGGTCCGTTCCTAATGTGACATTCTCAGGAACTCGTCTTCCAAACTCAGAAAAGATCATCAACGCAACATCGTCTGCTCTCCCGATTCTCTCAAGGTCCCGTATGAAGGCACTTACTGCATCTGATGTATAGGTTAACAGGCGCCTATGAACATTGTTTTGAAACACGTGAGTGTCAAAGGCATTATTTCGATAGGACACGTAATAAAGTTTAGTAGGCATGCCTGAGTCGATCAAAGACACTACCTTTGGCAAGTCAAGGCCGTTAACGCCGTAGTCTACGGGGGAGCTATAGTTTGACCACGCATCGCGCACTAGACTGGATGCATCGTTAGCACTTCGGGCGATATCTAGTAAGAAACGCCTAGATGGGTTCTCCACGTCTCCTGACTCTGGGAGCCGCGACAGAGCTTGTTTTTCCTCATGAAAAGCCTCTCGCATAAAACGGCTTGGCTGATCAAAAACCACGGGAACATGTTGCTCGCTTCGAACTGCTAGAGATTGACGAGAGGAGATGTTTACTAAGAAATTCGCCGGAGCGGATGGCTCTATGTCATCGGCGAGTCGTCCAACCCAGCCATACTCAGCCCCGCTATTTGGGGCAGCTGTGTGCCAATAAGACATGGATGTAAAGTGGGAATATGAGGGATTCTCATACCCACACCCGTGCACTATTGCGAGTTTTCCATCCTTAAACAATCTTTCAAACCCAGACATGCCAGGATTTAAACCAAAGTGATTGTCGAGAATTTTCAGATCCCCTTTTTTTATTCCTATCTCAGGCCTGTGGCGGTAGTAGGCATCATCGCCATATGGCACGACCGTATTCAGCCCATCGTTCCCGCCAGACAATTCTAGTATAACCAGAATTTTGCCGTTTGATTCTGCCATAGCCGCTGCTTCGGCCACGCGCGAAAATGCGGAGGGGTGAAGTGCTGCTCCACTCAGTCCAGCCAAACCAAGCGCTGACATGCCTTTTCTTAAAATTTCTCGGCGGTTAATTTTATTAGAAGATAGTTTTTTTGTTTTCATGAGTAGTCTACTTTGTATGAGGAGATTAACTTAACTGATACTCAGGTTGACTTAAAAGAAGGTGCAACGTCATCCTGAGCGAGTCTTCCATATAAGATTCGGCATCCTTAATTATGTTTGTACCTAACTCATCCGAAAGAAAGGTGATTAACATTTTACGAGTGTCCTCACTTGGCGAAACTCGCATAAACCTTTCAACGAAATAATCTACTGCTTGACTCGTAGTGCTTATGCTGTTTTCTAATAGCATTTTACTTAGATTAATCTGAGCTGTGTGTCTGGGTATAGGTTTTACACGCTGTATTGCCATTTGCCAGCCCCGAAAGCTGCCATAGCGAGTGTTAAAGTCTTCATCTCTATCTGCTAGCATGTTCGACTCGGCGATAATCTGACCATCTCCAATGCTCGAGGGCTGTGTAGCAGCAGTTATATCCAAGCCCTCTCGCACGCGACGTGCCACACTCTGTATTTCCTGACTTCCGTTGCGACGATCCGGCGGTATAAAGTTGATATCAGGGAACAAAACGTCCCGAGCAAAATTCCCTCGCTCTAACAATAATCCAGGAGTGATCCAGCTGCGGCCTCCTGCCCAGCCAGCAACGGTTGGAGGCCGAAATAGGGTTTGCCCCAGCGAGCCAGTAGCTTGATTGAAATCTGGAACCCCCGGCGCCTCATTCAAGCCAAGCTTTACGTATGTTGAGACGGCTAGCTCTATTGGGCTCTTTATATGTGTTCCTACACTGGATGCACTATAAAAGTCTTTTGAAATGAAAATTGTTTCCAGTAACGCGGCTATATCGTAGTCGCTGTCTCGAAAAGTCGCACCTAGCTCTTTTCTAAGTTCTTCGTTTAGCTCGTCACGAACAAAAAATCTATAGATTTTGCTCGCTATATATTCAGCAGTTACCGGTTGGTCTAATATGATGTCAATCACATCAATACCGTCAAAATTTCCCGTTTGGCCTAAAAACTCTTTAACCCCATCGTCGTGCTTTGATTCATTAATTACAAAGTCAAGACCCTGGTAGTTCCAACCTGTAAAAGCTCGTGCTGCCTCTCTTATGTCTGTTTCTTCATAATTGCCAACGCCCATTGTAAAGAGCTCCATGATTTCTCTAGCGAAATTCTCATTCGCTGCACCTTTTACGTTAACGCCAGCGTCAAGAAACGCGAGCATTGCCGGATCTTGAGCCACCGCGACCATTAGGTCCCGAAAGTTACCAGTGCCTATTTCATGAAACAGTTCTAGTTCTACCAATAACTTTCGGTAGTCTCTGACCTTAGATTCATTTATCGCGTAATGCCCGTGCCAAAAAAGCGCCATCTTTTCTTGTAAGGGCTGCTCTGAAGATACCATTCTGTTTGCCCACCAATAGGCCACGCGGTTAGTTTCGAGAACACTCGCGCGGAGCCAGTAAAAAAATTTATTAACCACTGGCTGCAGTCTGCGATTACCCTCGGGCTTAACTTTAATTCCGAGTGCTTCACCATTTTTTTTGGCTAAGTCGGTTGTGGCTGGCCTGCTTGGTGGAAAGGGATCTAATCCAGGGTCGTGAATTCCTGAATGTTCAAAATAATTCCTATCTCCGTTGGATTGGTTTCTGAAGTAAACCAGACTTTCTACGGCATCTCTTGGCGATAGGGTAACAAGGTCTTGAATAGAATTTGGCGTTCCTCCAAAACCCGCCCTCTCCAGAAGATGAGCAGCGCGATCATAATTCCACTCAGTTTTGGGTATAGGGCTGAGGTCGTTTTCCCAGGAGCCGGTGATGCTGCTCTGAGCGGCAACTTGGCCGACCAACGCTAACGTTGTCAGGCCAGAGTATAGAAATAGCTTGGTCTCTTTAAGTCGCTTTATCATTTAATGGCTCTCCCAGGTACTATCTATCTTTAGGAGCCCGGTTTTAGAGGAACTGCCTATATATTGGGATCCGGACCTCATTAGCAGATATCTTATCGCAAGCTGGGGTCTGTTTCATAGAGAAAGCTTAAGCAAGACATAATCGATAATTTCGAGTTTTATTGGCTCACGTTTGTTGATTCACTCTGTGAAATAGGGGTTAATGTTCGGATTAAGACAAATTTTACTGCGTAGAATATAGGAGCAGAACATGAGAGTGCTTAGCGCTAGGATTTTAACTGCAGTTTGTTGTCTATCCTTCTATTCCGGTTTTTCCTCGTCACAAACCCTTTCGGATAAGGCGATCGAGAGCATTGATGCCATTATGAAGGCCAGCTTACGAGAATATTCTATACCTGGTGCTGTCGCGGTAGTTACCAATGGTGAGCGGATAATCTACATAAGTGCATTTGGCTTTGCTGATGTATTAAATCAAAAGCCAATGAGTACAGACAGCATATTTAGGATCGCTTCCATGACTAAGCCCATAACTTCGACAGGGCTAATGCTGTTGGTCGAAAGGGGGGAAATAAAGCTAGAGGACCCTATTTCGAATCATCTGTCAGAACTTCCCCCATTTGAAATATTTGATGAGTTTGATTTTGATGACGCTAGCTTTACTACCAATCTTGCGGAAAAAGAAGTGACGATTAAGCACCTTTTGACTCATACCTCGGGGATGGCCTACGACTTTAATAGTTTTGAGTTGGCCGCGAGTGGTGCGCCCCTGTTTAACAGGAATAGGTATTTATTGCAGCATGAGCCGGGTGAGAGATGGACGTATGGACCCTCAACAAACCTCTTGGGAGATGTAATCGTTACAAAATCGAACGCAGGATTATTTGAGTTCTTTGAAAAGGAATTATTTCTCCCTTTAGGTATGGGTGAAACTGTATTTGAGGTTCCTGGGACTGAAGCTGAGCGCGTCGTGACGATCCATCAAAAGACGGGTAATACTTTTGTGGAGGCTCAAAACCCTGAGATTATCTCTTCCCCTGAATTAGGACATGGGGGGCTTAATTCGACCGCTTCAGATTACTCAAAATTTATGAGGCTTTTTTTGAACAATGGCTTATCCGATAGTGGTGAGCGCCTTTTGAAGGCAGAAACAATTGACGAAATGGCTTCAAATCAGATTGGTAGCTTAAAGGCCGAGTTACAGCCTGAGGCGCGACCTCAGCTTGCTAAAGCATTTCCTCAATTTCCGGGCGTCGACAATTGGGGATTAGGGTTTCAGTTAGCAGGGGCTGATGGAGAATTTCAGCGTAATAAGGGATCAATGTCTTGGGCAGGAATTTTTAACACTAAATTTTGGATTGATCGGAAGGTCAATATTGCGGCAGCTATTTTTATGCAATATCTTCCGTTTGACGATGAACACCATCTTGATGTGCTGACAAAATTTGAGGCGGCCGTTTACAAAAATTTGAATCAGTAATTTCTTATATAAATCCAACAAAAAACGAAAGGGTAAAAGATATGGTAATCGTAAATCTACAATTAAAGATTAAACCCGAAAAACGAGACGAGTTCATAAGCTGGTTTAAAGGAATACTTCCCGATACGAGAAATTATGATGGGTGCAGTGAGGTAAATCTATGCTCGCTGGCGCTGGAGGAGGGTGCTGTTGATGTAATTAGCAAGTGGGAATCACAAGAGAAATACGACGCTTATTTAGCTTGGCGGGATGAAGATGGAACGTTAGCGATGCTCGGAGACTTTGTGAGTGCGGACCCCGCTTTTCGATTCCTTACAATCGACCAAGAGTTCTAATGAGTGGAGTAATGAGAGAGTGGATTTTTTTAGTCATTTATAATGTTGAAAAATTAAGGTTCTTTATTATAAGGGTAAAGAGGTAAAAAATGGAAAAGCCGCGAACCTTTCGATCAGTAA
>Ga0315330_10002994_pt1 | contig 11588 bp, 10 predicted proteins | sample M140m34915metaG_FD_203453 | JGI IMG/M metagenome (GOLD analysis project Ga0315330, IMG submission 203453) | Ammonia-oxidizing marine archaeal communities from Monterey Bay, California, United States - M1 40m 34915 | ecosystem: Environmental > Aquatic > Marine > Intertidal zone | place: USA... | reverse complement strand
CTCGGCAATCTGAGTGAAATACATTGGCAAGAATATATCACTGCCTTTTTGGATGACCCCTCAAATGACAACCTAAACAGTATTCAATGGCGGTTTGACAATGTATTATTTAAGTTTTTTGAACTTTCGGTCTATCATATTCATTAATTCATGAAAAGAAGGTCATTTTTGCACAAACTCAGTCACGCAGCAGCATCACCAATCGTGTTGCCAAGCATGCTGCAAAGTGCATTGGCGCAACATGCAAGATCTTTTCTTTCAAACACAAATGAACTTGGACGAATATTAGTATTGATTAAACTTGATGGTGGAAATGATGGGCTAAATACCATCATTCCGCTGAACCAACTCAGCGAACTCAACGCTGCAAGACCCCATGTGATGCTCCCGGACGAGTCCATCATTGATCTTGGTCGTTCCTCACTTGGACTTCACCCTGAATTGACAGGATTTAAAAGTTTGTATGATGAACAACGACTAAAAATCATTCAAAATGTGGGCTATGAACAACCTGATTTTTCCCATTTTAGGTCTATGGATATTTGGCAAAGTGCGTCGGATTATGATGAATTTTTAAGCTCGGGTTGGATTGGCCGCTTCATTGAAGGAGAACATCCCAATTGGCCGACGACTTACCCAAATGAAAACTATCCTGACCCATTGGCAATCGAGCTAGGTAGTGGTGGTTCATCTATTTTGTTTACTGGAAATCAGTCTTTCACCAGTTACCTAACAACAAACCCGGATAGTTTTCATGAAGATATCCTGTTTGATCAAAATGCGAATTACCCCGATGATAATGTGGGCGTAAAGTTGAGGTATATTGATCTAGTCAAGCACCAATCCAACGAATATACTAGCACCGTTAAATCCGCTTTTGAACAAGCGACTCCGAAGCATCAATATGAGGAAAGTTATTTTGGGGGACAGTTTGACATTATGACACGACTTATACTTGGCGGTCTAAACACCCGAATCTATATGGTGACCTTGAGCGGATTTGACACACATGATACCCAGGTCGATCCATCAGATCACACCAAAGGAGAACACGCATACCTCATGAAAGAGCTAAATGAAAAAGTGTTGACTTTCTTTCAAAACCTTGATGAAGCTGGGCGAAGTGACGATGTCCTCTGTATGACCTTTTCTGAATTTGGACGTACTATAGTATCCAATGGGTCAAGAGGAACTGATCATGGAACTGCTGCACCTTTGCTGATCTTTGGAAATCGAGTAAATCCCGAAATCCTAGGCGAAAATCCAGTGATCCCAAAAGGAGTTCGTTGGGAAGACAACCTGACTCCGGAGTTTGACTATCGGTCAATTTATGCAACAGTGATCGACCAATGGTTAACTCCAAATGAAAGCAAGTCAGAAGGCATACTCGGACGGACATTCGATAACTTTGAACTTCTTCGTTCCGATAATGATGCCGATCGGTGGATTCTATTTCCAAACCCAGTCAATGATGTTATCACGATTAGTGTGCCTAAAAGTATTTCTTCATTTTACTATCAGATCTATGACCTCACAGGCAAACTTCATGACAATGGAAATGCAACTGTAAATCCATCAAAAATCTTTCGTATTTCAGCGAATAATTTAAAAAGGGGTTATTATCTAGCGAGCATTCGTCATCAAAATGGAAACGAAGTCTTGAAATTTTATAAAGATTAGAAACAAACCGTATTGTTTTTTTATAACTTTAAAACCATAAAATGTTATAAAATGAACAAAATTGCTGTTTTCGGGCTTGGGAAAGTTGGGACTTTAGTTGGCATACTTCTGAGTGAAAAATTTAAAGTAACAGGGTTTGATATCCGTTCTCCCCACTACGATATGAAATTACCTTTTACTGTTAAACAGTTAGATATTGGAAAGGTGGATCACATCAAAATTGCTTTAGAAGGCATGGACGCTGTGATCTCTGCGCTACCCTATTATTTAAACACATATATTGCTAAAATCGCACATCGACAAGGAATTCACTACTTCGATCTTACAGAAGATGTAAACACTATGCGCCACATCGAAACGCTTTCAGAACACTCTGTTTCGGTTCTTGCTCCACAATGTGGATTGGCTCCTGGCTTTATTGGAATTCTCGGTGGTGACTTGGCAAATCAATTTGATCAACTTCGTGACATTGAATTGCGGGTGGGGGCATTACCTAGATACCCGAATGGTCAGCTTGCCTACTCCTTTACTTGGTCACCAACAGGTGTGATTAACGAGTATCTCAATGATGCGGAAGCGATTCACAATGGTGTACGGAAAAATGTACCTTCTCTCGAGGGTTTTGAATACATGAATATTGAAGGTCAAGAATATGAAGCATTTACAACTTCAGGTGGCCTGGGCTCCATGTGTTCGACATTTGAAGGAAAAGTGGACACCCTCAACTACAAGACGATTCGTTACCCTGGGCATGGAAAGCTGATGCGGTTTTTGATGTATGAGTTGGTCATGAAAGAAGATTTACAACAACTAGAAAAAATATTGACCACTGCAAAACCGCCAGTTGAAGAAGATCTTGTCCACGTCTATGCTGTTGTTGAAGGAGTAATAGACGGAGAAATGCAACGAAAGGAGTTTTTTCAAACTTATTTCCCCATCGAAATCCATGGGAAAGTCTGGCGAGCCATATCCTGGACAACCGCCGCATCACTGGCGGCAGTCGTTGAAATGGTTGCTTCACAAACCCTCCCGCAAAAAGGGTTTATCAAACAAGAAATGATTTCATTAACTGATTTTTATGCGACCACAAATGGATCTTTATTGCAACTTAAATAGTCAATCATGAATTTTTCAGATGACAAGCCTCTCAATCGCATTTTAAATGGATTGTTTGTCCCTTATGCACAACGCGTACCCGATGTGAAAGCCGTTAGTTTAGAAATGAAAAATCTGGGTTTGATATCGAAACAAGAAGATATTGTAAATGACCACATTGCTTTTCGGACATTGGGAATTCCCAATCTTGGCATTTACTCATTTGAACGGATCTTCCTTCATCACGGATACACCAAACAAGACCACTATTTTTTTCCAAAAAAGAAATTGGAGGCCTATTGGTATAAACCACCACATGACAGCTATCCACGTGTATTTATCAGTGAATTAAAAGTGGAAAACCTCTCCAAACAAGCGCAACAAATTATTCATCACTATACCAAAGGGATTCACGATGACCCTATTGATCAAATTGATCTTGACAATGTTGATGATGTGGTTACTTATCTTCATAAAGCACTTTGGGAATTACCACGATTAGCCGATTATAACGCCCTTCTAACAGAGTCTGAATATGGTGCATGGGTGTTGTATAATCGTTATTATTTAAACCATTATACAATTAGTGTTCACGAACTGCCAGCACCCTATCATGAGTTGGCATCTTTCAACAAATTTTTAAAATTAATAGGAATAAATCTCAATGATGCAGGCGGAGAAATCAAAATTAGTCGAGATCGCTTATTACGCCAAAGTAGTACGGTCGCAGAAAGCATACAAGCAACTTTTGCAGATGGAGAAACAGCTGAAATTGCAGGGAGTTATGTCGAATTTGCCGAACGTTTGCCTCTTCCACAATATACAAAAATACCCAAAGAGAAACTGACAAACTCTCACCGTAGAGAGGGCTTTGAAACGGAGAATGCTGATAAAATTTTTGAAAGTACGTTTCGTGAGCAAATTAATAAGCATTCATAACTCTAGCGAATTGCCGTTTGGTAAATGTCGATGTACAGGGGGATAATTTTTTGAATGTCAAACGTCTTGGCTCTGGTAAAAGCCGCCTCCTTAAACTGTTGAAGTTGAGCCTCATTGGTCAGTAGCTCTTCCGCATGTGATGCCATTGTGTCCACATCTCCATGGGCAGATAAATAACCAGATACTTGATGCTCTACAACTTCAGGGATACCCCCTTCATTGGTTGCAACAACTGGCGTTCTAGCTGCCATAGCTTCCAAAGCAGCGAGCCCAAAACTCTCTCTTTGCGAAGGCAAGAGAAATAAATCGGAGGAACATAAAATTCGATACACATCATTGGATTTTCCAACAAAATCGACAACATCAGTTAATCCGAGCTTTTTAGTGTATTCTTCAGCCGATGACCGTTCGGGTCCATCACCCACCATAATCAGACGAGATTGGACTTCTTTATTGAGTCTTGCAAAGACAGAAAGCACATCTTGAACTCGTTTGACAGGTCGAAAATTACTGACATGTGTGACCAAACGCTCATTTGGTTTTGCCAGTTGGTCTCTAGAACAAGTCGTTCGTAACGTCTCATATTTATCAATATCAATAAAATTAGGAACAACCTGAATGTCTTTTTTGATCTTGAAAATATCTAATGTGTCTGAACGCAAACTCTTTGACACACTGGTTACTATGTCAGAATGATTGATACTGAATGTCACTGCGGGCTTATAAAATGGATGACTACCAACAAGTGTGATATCAGATCCGTGAAGGGTAGTTACAATTGGAATTTCAATTTGATACTCCGCCAACATCTGTTTTGCCATATAGGCAGCATAGGCGTGCGGAATGGCGTAATGGACATGCAGCAAATCGATTTTATGAAGCTTAACCATATCAACCAAGGCGCTCGACAATGCCAGCTCGTAGGGCTGATAGTGAAATAATGGATAATCTGGCACATGAACTTCATGAAAATGAATATTATCTAAGCTCGTATCCAAGCGAACCGGTTTTTTATACGTCAGAAAATGAATGTGATGCCCCCGTTTGGAGAGCTCTACACCAAGCTCAGTCGCAACCACCCCGCTTCCGCCAAAGGTTGGGTAACATACAATTCCTATTCGCATAGCTATTGAATGATTGCTTTGTAAATTACACGTTGAATTTCAGATCGGAGGTTTGTGTCAATCATTTTCGTGTTTTCCATTGTGGGATAAGTACGGTTCGATAAAAATACGTAAACCAAGTCAGACAATGGGTCTGCCCAAGCAAAAGTTCCTGTAAAGCCCGAATGACCAAAACTCTGATCGGATGCACACAAGCAAGTTGGCCCAGGATCTTCAAACTGCTGTTTGTCAAAGCCAATACCGCGACGGTTGTTTTCGCTTTCGTAATGTCGGGTGTTGAAATGGCTAACCGTAGAAGATGAGAAAAATTTACGTCCCCCATAAAAACCACCTTGCATAAACATCTGCATCATTTTGGCAACATCATTAGCGTTGCTAAACAAACCTGCATGACCGCCAACACCATTTTGCATGGCTGCACCCATATCATGTACAAAACCTTGGACTTCCGTGTAACGATAATAATCATCAATTTCAGAAGGAGCTAATAGATTGACATCAACGTCTTGCAAAGGCAAATAGCCCAAATGAGAAGCACCGAGAGGCACATAGAATTTTTCCTCGACGAGCTGGTCCATTCTCTGCTCATAACGACCTTCAATGTATTCTTTAAACATATAGAAGGGCAAATCGCTATACTTATAATACAAAGAGTCCAGCAACGGACTATGCAGAATCTCGTCCTTAATTTCATCGAGATATGTTGTGCGAAGAAATAAATCCTCAGAAACTTGAACCGCGTGTTTTCGTTTTTGCTTGTTGCGATAGAGTTTTTTTAGTGGGCGATTTGTTTTTTCGCTCAAGGTATTTTTATAAAAAGGTAACCATGACTGAATCCCAGCATGATGAGAAAACAGAGCTTGAAAATTCATATCTGCTTTATTTGATTTTTCATAGCCCTTTAGCAAGTCGGAAATTGGCGTAAGCAGAAACAGAGAATCTCTTTCGTGTTCCCGCATCGCCAAAGGAACGGATGCCAGAATTTTTGTCAATGAAGCCAAATCATAGCGGTGAAACCATTGGATAGGCGTTTGTTTTGAATAACGCATATGGCCAAACGACTTATGATAAATAACCTTCCCCGACTTGGCAACAAGAATTTGCATTCCAGGCGCAATGGAATCGGAAATTGCTTGTGTTGCCATCAAATCAACTGTCTCCAAAACCTTGTCATCCATGCCCACTTGCTTAGGGTGACCATAAGACAAACGGTCTAGGGGTGCAATGTCAATACCACTACCTTGCGGGTAGCGCCCGACTGGAACAGGAAGCTTAGCATTCGCACCTAGTGCTCCAAAAACCAACTGGGCGGCTTTAGATTGAAAAATCGGGTTATTTTGGTAAGCAAGCACAACGGATTTACATTTCGCAAGGGGAAGTTTTGAAACACTGTATGGGTTGGCAAAAGTCACAAAAATCACATTGAATTTCTGACAAAGCAAATCGAGTTTTGCGATTACCTCTGCGCTTAACTTATGCTTGACAAATGGGGAATGATCAGGTTGATGTAAGCCGACAACTACATGGGAATAGTTATTTTTCGTTGATAAAATTTCTGTGAGAGTTTGTTGATCAACAGAAGTATAATGCTGAAGGCGATCAAGGAAATACTCTCCTGTATCCTCCCCGATTGAAACATAAGCAATTTGAGAATCCTCGATCTTTTGGATGGGCAATACCTTATCTTCATTGCGAATCACAGTCAACGATGCCTCTGCCAACTGGTGCAGTAGTGCAGTGAATTCTGAGGTCTGTAAATCAACTTGCAAAGCGTCTGGATTTACTGTTTTTGATTCATGAAGATTCGCTTCATATTTTGTAGAAAGAATTTTTTTGACAGAGTGTGCCAATCTCTCTTCAGAAATGGTTCCCGACAGTAATGCGTTTCGAATATCCGCAAAAGCCAACGGTAAATCGTCTGGAATTAACAACAAGTCCGCTCCAGCTAAAAAAGATCCAAGCGAAGCCGATTCGTTTCCGCTATAGTCAGAAACACCTTTCATATTCAAGGCATCGGTAACAACTAAGCCTTTGAATCCAAACTCCTTTTTGAGAAGGTCTGTCACAATAGAAGAGGAAAGAGACGATGGTCTGCCTTTCACTTTTTCGAGTGCAGGCACCTCCAGATGACCGACCATAATTGAAAAAACTCCTTCTTCGATTAGGGTCTTAAATGGATAAAGCTCAACTTGATTTAAACGATCGAGACTATGAGAAACTACGGGCAAGGTGTGATGAGAATCTGTTGAGGTATCACCATGCCCAGGGAAATGTTTGATGCTTGTCATCAACTCCCCATCTTGCATCCCACGTAAAAGCATCCCTGCCTTTTTTGTGACCAGTTCGGGATCTGATCCCAAAGAACGCAACCCAATAACAGGATTTTTTGCATTGGTATTGATATCCACAGCAGGAGCAAAATTGAGATGTACGCCAAGTCTCCGTTGACGATTCGCCATGGCGTAACCCATCTGATAGAGTAAACTGTCATTTTGTATGGCCCCCAATGTCATTTGATACGGGAAGGGTGTAGCGTCTTGGAGTCGCATTGCCATCCCCCACTCCGCATCCATAGCGATGAGTAAAGGCACTTCACTTTGGTTTTGAATCAGATTGGTAAGTCGTGCTTGCTCTGCGATTGTTCCCTTTGAAAAAATAATCCCACCGAGATGATACTTTTTGAGGTCTTCAAAAATTTGTTGATAGTGGTTTTGATCTCCTTGTGAGAAAACCATAGGCATAAACAATTGTCCAATCTTTTGGTCAAGGCTAAGCGATTGATAGGTGCTATCAACCCAAATCTGCTTTGGTTGAGCAAATAGTAGGTTTGTCGCAAAGATCGTGAGCAGTATTTGCTTACAACAAATCATAAGATAAAGGTACTAAAGCTAAAAGAAACGAGAATGCCAACTCTGGTCAGCAGTAGTTTCCCAGTGATTTACAAAATCTATTTTGGTCGTAACCAGATGGTTAAAAACTGTTGAGCTGGGAAGAATTTGCTTTGACTTGACCAATTTTTTAAACGACTTCAGATCGATAACCTCAATTACATCCTCTTTTATATAATGCACATTCATTTTGTCGAGCAAACTCACGGATAAGGATTGCTCAAGCGCTTGGATAAAATGAACCGACTTGTCGATCGAACACCCGGTTGCCTCCTTATCTGATTCGTTTAGGGCAAGCACAATAAACTGCTGATGCGGAATGCAATACCCAGCAGATAAGGACGCGCCATGTGCAGTCCAATCCGATAAAAATTGCTCGATATCCGATTCAAGTTGTGTGATTTCTGAAGCAGAGAATTTACGATTAGAGGGATATATCCAAATCCGTGAATGATCAGGAAGTTGAGAAAAGGGGACGACCATAGTTAAAGAGATTCGGTTTGAGCGAGCAACTGAGCGATGTCTAAAACCGCAACCTTAGACTCTTTTTCTTTGTTCGTAACGCCATCGTGAAGCATGGTGTTGCAAAACGGGCACCCAGCAGCAATAATTTCTGATTTGGTATCAAGGGCTTGTTCGGTGCGTTCGATATTGATTTCTTTATCTCCTTTTTCGGCATCTTTAAACATTTGGGCACCCCCAGCACCACAGCATAAGCCTTTCTCTTTACAGCTTTTCATTTCGACTAACTCTGCGTTGAGTTTTTTGATTAGGGCTCGAGGTGCTTCATACTCTTTATTGGCTCGTCCAAGATAGCACGGATCGTGAAAGGTGATTTTTTTGCCCTTATATTCTGTTTTCGAATCGATTTTCAGTCGACCTTCCTCTATCAACTGATGCAAAAACTGGGTGTGATGAAGAACTTCGTATTGTCCACCCAATTGCGGATATTCATTTTTCAGCGTATTAAAACAATGAGGACAAGTTGTAACAATTTTTTTTACTTGATACCCATTAAGCACTTCGATATTTGTGGACGCTTGCATTTGAAACAAAAACTCATTTCCTGCACGCTTAGCTGGATCTCCAGTACAGCTCTCCTCAGGACCCAGAACGGCAAAGGAAACATTTGCGTTTTGTAGCAACTCGACAAAAGCTTTTGTGATCTTTTTGGATCGATCATCAAAGCTCCCTGCACAACCAACCCAAAATAAAACCTCAGGCGATACGCCGTTTTGGGTCATTTCGGCCATGGTTTGCACAGAATTAGTCGTGTTGTCCATCATCAAAAACTTGAATGGTTACTTCTTTGTCCACTAGATCGGTAAACTTTCCATTATAACGTGTGGCCTTGACCAAGTGATTGTCAATCCAATGATAGTTACCCCCTCTTGGCTTACCCATCAACAGACTGTGATACTTAAATCCATTGCTTTTTAACCACTCCTCAGTTACAGCTCGATGATCTTCGGTTCTGGAGGTGAAAAAACAAATCACGTGCCCCTCTTCAAACCATCGATTTAGTGTTTCTAAAGCATCTGGATAGAGTTTGGCTATTGCCATTCTTTCGGGTTCTTCGTTGGGAATATCGTCACATATGGTGCCGTCAATGTCAATGAGGTAGTTTTTGATCCCCCCAGGCAATACAGGACTTACGTGTTCTCCATCTTCCAATTTTTCGTTCAGTAGCTTATCTACATCTTTTTGTTCCATAATTATGTCTTATTCTTTACTCCAGTTTAAACGATCTTGTTGATTAAAAGGCCAAGGTGCGCCGTTATTTTCAATGTTCGTCATCATTGCATTTAACTCTGTTGGAGCCGATGACTGCTCCAAAACCAAGTACTGTCTCATGTCCATGATGATAGATAATGGATCAATTGAGATCGGGCATGCCTCAACACAAGCATTGCATGTGGTACAAGCCCATAATTCTTCACGTGATATATAATTGTCGAGCAAGGTATTGTTGTCCATTTCTAGTCCCCGATTTAGCTGTTTACCAACTTGCTCTAGACGGTCTCTTGTGTCCATCATAATCTTTCTAGGAGATAGCTTTTTCCCCGTTTGATTGGCTGGACACACATCAGTACACCGGCCACACTCTGTGCAACTGTAAGCATTCATCAATTGGACCCGATTTAAGTCATTTACGTCGGATGCGCCAAAACGCAGTGGTTCACTTTCAGCTGGAGCAGGTGCGTATGGATCAGCACTTGGGTCCATCATCAACTTTACCTCGTTCGCCACTGCTTCGGAGTGCGAAAATCGACCCAATGGGTTGAGATTGGCATAAAACGTATTGGGAAAGGCAAGTAGGATATGCAAATGCTTGGAGTAATACAGATAATTTAAAAACGTCAAAATCCCAAGGATATGAAGCCACCATGCTGTACGTTCAATGGAAACAACTGCAGCATAGGACATGCCATCAAAAAATGGGGTAATCCAGCTACTGACAGGAAAGCTCCCTGCTTGCGGGTAGTAGGACTGCCCTTCCGGCTGTTGCTGCAACCAATAGTCCGATGCATTCATTGTTAGAAACAAAAACATCAACACAAGCTCGATATAAAGAATATAATCCGCATCTTTTTTGGGCCATCCTTTCATTTCAGGTTTCCAAAATCGACGGATATTCATGGCATTTCTTCTCAACCAAAAAACGGAAACTGCCAAGATTACCAACAAGGCAAAAATTTCAAAAGTGGCAATCAATACATCGTAAGTGTCACCTAAATAAGGAGATAAAACGCGGTGAGTCCCCAAAAAACCATCCAAGACAATTTCAAGTAGTTCAATATTAATCACAACAAATCCGATGTAAACAATGATATGTAAAAGTCCCGCTATCGGACGTACTACCATCTTGGATTGACCTAGAGCCACCCGAGTCATATGCTTCCAGCGTTTTAACTTTTGATCAGAACGATCTGTTTTGCTACCGAGATTGATATTTCGAATAATCCGACGGATATTTCTGGTAAACACACCAAGAGCTACAAAAAAAACAACTGCAAAAAGAATACTGCTTAAATACACCGGTTTTATTCGTTTTGTAAATCTGTTGGTTTGTATTTGACTTGCTTTTTACCAAACAACGAAAAGTGGACATAACGCTTGGGATTCAGGCGCATATCTTCAACAAGTAGTTGGATTTGTGTATTGGTTTGTTCAAGTGACTGATGAAGATCATCTTTGGTAATGATTTTGCCAAGAGAACCTTCTCCTACCTCTAAACGTTCGAGGATTTGAGACAAGTTGCCTACTGCAGATCCTAAGTCTTCAAAAGTATCATCAAGGTTGGCTTCTTTCAGTGAAGAAGACACAACAGACAAATTGGCCGATAAATCAGCAAGGTTATCAAAGGTTTGGTTTAATTTGCCATTTTCAGACAACGAGTTGTCTATGGTTTCGCTAATCAAACGAAAATTAGAAATAGAAGCATTGAGATTTTCGATAGAAGACTTCAATTGGAACTGCGCATCTGTGTTTAAAACAGCAGTAAAAGCAATCAAAACAGAGTCAGCATGCGTGATCATACTCTCTATTTTTTCTTGTAGTGGAGTTAATTTATCGTTGACCAGCTCGGACAATCCAGGAGCAATTGCGCTTTGTAAAGTATCTCCTGATTGCGCAAGATCAGCACCATCAAACTTTGGATCAACAGCCAAGGACTTTCCGCCAAGAAGGCCTGCTTCATAAATTTTCGCGATACTATTTTTCGAAAATTCATATTCTTTTTCAACGCGAAAACGAACGGCAATATCTATATTTCCAGAAAGCAAAGAAACTTGATCAATTGTTCCGACCTGAAATCCTTGAATGGTCACAGGAGTCCCCGCCATAAGACCCTCGGCATTAT